>Ga0116227_10004492_pt1 | contig 30264 bp, 16 predicted proteins | sample S1TSphgellanicum_FD_89693 | JGI IMG/M metagenome (GOLD analysis project Ga0116227, IMG submission 89693) | Host-associated microbial communities from peat moss isolated from Minnesota, USA - S1T2_Fb - Sphagnum magellanicum MG | ecosystem: Host-associated > Plants > Peat moss > Unclassified... | reverse complement strand
CCCCTTTTTTTTCCCTTGTACCAAACTTTTTTAAATTTTGTAAGCGCCCCCCAACATTTTTTTTTTTCCCTCTCCTCCCCCTTCCCCCCCCCCCCAAGTTGTCCCCAAGTTGTTCAAGGTTGCCTAAACTTAAACAAGAGATCCCCCAAATTAAGGACAACAACACCTCTGCTAGTTAGGATAACTAAGGTGAGCTAGGTAAACTAGGTAGGGTAAGGTAAGGTAAGTAGGGTATAGTAGGATAAGGTATGTTAAGGTAAGTAAACTAAGTTATGAAACACTACTAACTAAGTCAAAGAATACTAGCTACGCTAAGTACCTAATACTTACCTATTTAATATTTTACCTACCTAGGTAGGTAGGTATATAGGCCAAATGCAAAATTTTCACATGACTAAATCACCATCACATATCATCAAACATGTGGCATCATGTGACTATCCAAAATCTAGTCACAAATTTAGGTGCTGAAAAAATCCACATAAACTACAATGTGATATTTATCAAACTAACGATCATTATATCAAAGGATAAAAAATTATATTTTAGTTGTAACTAGGTGTGACTATTGATTCGAATACACCACCATTGGTGTCTTTTATAACTAGTTGTTTTCTAGCACTTGTTTTAGGTGACTATGAGGCTTTCAAGTCATATGTGTAAATTACAAATAAAAACCAATTGAATGTTAAATTTTCAAATCCTTTTTAGTGTAATCATCATTGTTATTTTTTTATGATGTTACCTTGAATCCCCAAGTTATGCAAATGGTAAATACATACATGGAACCACAAAGTTGGATGATAGATTTACAAATTAAAACAAATATATGCAAGTAGAAGGATTTTCTTCGTGAAAGTTTTGGAGCTACAAATTTATTAAACTTTAATCTTCAATCTTATTTTGTTTTTTCTTTCCAACTTGTGCCTATTTCAATTGAGGAATCCTTTGCCATCTTCAAAAAAAGGTTTGAGGAAAATAAAAAACAGACAAGTTGCTAAAGGTTGTTGGTTCTTTAAAAAGAATTTTCATTGTATTTTGTCAATGTTTTTGATAAATTTATAAGTGTCTCATGTCACTCATTTTTTCTTGTTATCTTGGGGTTAGGTTTTGTTATATTTTAGTTATGTTGAGTGTCAACTTGTATATGTGAAATTGTTCAACTTCAATCAATTTTTTGTAATTTGCATTTTATTCAATGTTAACTTTGTATCCTTGCAAATGTTAATTGATTTCAATCTTGTCAACAAAAGATCTTGTTACACTTTATTGAATGTCAACTTATTTTTGTGAAGTTTGTCACTTTAATTAATTTCTAAAATTTCAATTTTATTTAACTTTAGCTTGTTTATTTAGAAATCTTAACCTTCAATTATCATGACCTCAAATTTGGGCTTCAACCCTAACCTTGAGTTTGCAACCAAAGCTAAAACATGAAAAGCGAATTGAGGGAATTGGGTTAACATATAATATCTTGAGACTCAAGACCCTCCCACAAATGTGTGAGAATGTACAAAAATGAATTTGAACACTCTCAAATGAATTCCCACTAAAATTACCAACATTGTTATTTTTGGGGATGTTTTAAATAGGGTATCCTTGGTAACTTTTTGGTTCAACATTTTTTAGGTTTGTAGATGTTTTGACCAAGTTTAGGGAATCATGAAGACAAGTTTAGCATGCAACAAGAATGGTTGGGAATAATGGGAAAACACCGATGGTCCGCATGAATTTTGTTTTTTAAACAACAATGAAAAGTTGGAAAGACATTAAGGGATGTTAAGAATGTTGGGTAGCATAAAAAAGACGTCAAGGAACATTAGACAATAATGAAGGATGTCAAACAATGTTAGGAAGATGCTTTGGAACCATAGAGAAGAAAAAAAAATGCGCAAAAAATAAACATCATGAAGACACCAAAAGATGATGACACCATTATGCAAAGTTGCAAAGGGACACTTTGTAGAATTGAGGAAATGTTCTACAACACTATATATGTAGTGCCAAGGAAATGTTGAAGGTGTTGGGTAGCATTAAAAATACATATTGGGGAGACATTAAAGGGTGTTGGGCAATAATAAGAAAATTTTGGAAGATGTTGAAAAAAAATTGGGCAATGGGGGACACTAAAACAATGTCAACGGACAATGAGGGCATTGACAAAACACTAAGGGACAGCAAAAATATTGGAAAAACATTCAGTAACAACCAAAAAACATTGAATAATATCAAGAAGGCATTGAGCAATGTTGGGAAAACATCAAAACACAACAAGAAATAAATTAAAATAAGTTTGACACAAAAAAATTGGGGAAAATGTTTTTAAAATTACCTTTGGTAGGGATGTTAAAAGGAATGTTGCATCCCTAACCTAGCAATGCCATGACGGATGTTAGATAATTTTAACAACCTTGATTCCTTCTTTGGGAGTTAGAGTTTTACAAATGTCCCAAATTTCTAAAATAAAAATGCAATAGCAAACCTTGTTTAAATTGAGCCCTTTTAAAAATTTCTTGAAAAGTAAATATAAAAAATGGGTTCACATTCTCCATATCGAGATCCAAAGTTGAAGTTATGGTAACATAAATGGCCATAGTCAAACTAACAATTTGATTCCCAACCCATTAAAACCTAAGAAACAAGAAATAGATGGTGTCTAATTAAAATTTCTAATATGACATTGGAAAGTCTCTTTAAGGATTACAAATCTTTCCTTTAAACTTTTCAATATGAATTTTTATGCAATAATTATGAGCTCACAAATTTGAAAAAATCAAAAAAATTCAAGGAATTCATGATGTGAATTTTTACCATGTCAATAAATATTCACTGCCAATCACAAAGTATATTGTGAGAGTGGTGACTCTTCTAAATTTCAAGACATGGTGAATCATGTGAATGTTTGTCTTTCGTGACTTTGTTTGTGCACCATTTTGGTTTCAATTTGCACTAACCATTCTTTTTCTTGGTTTGTGCAAATTGACTTCATTTCAAACTCAAATTTGTGATATCAACTTAGTCCCATCCTGAAATTCCCATCCTTTTTTTTCAAAGCTAGGTTTGCATTTTGCTCTAGAACCAAAAGTTGATTGGTTTTTCACTCTTAATATCACTTGGTCCAAACCTAGTGGTGTCTTATTAATCTTTTTATTATTATAAGTAATTGAGCTTTGTTGGGTGTCAAATGTTTTTTATGTTGTTCAACTTTAATCTAGTGAATGCAAAACATACATTGTGACAAATGTTTGCAATGTTTGTTTAACATTACACGACTTTAATCTTAAGATTGGAAAACCTACATATTGATTCAAATTCATTTCACAATTTCAAAAAGCCATAACACATGGCAATATTTTCAAAGTTAAACTATCACACATAAGTGTCAATTTTGAGTAAGATAATTGATCCTATAAAAAATTGTGAAGTTGGCATTTCAAAAAGCCAAACGAGGTTTTTTTTAATGGTAAAAATATTGTTTTTGTCAATGTAACCTATTCTTTGAAACTCAAGAAAGACCCAAAATGATAGTTTTTTAAAAAATTCAAGTAACTACACAACACTAATATATTGTCCATTTTATGCATTGGTATGGTATTGAATGATCACTACAAAATAATACAACATGAGGCAATACCAACTTTGTATCAACACCAACCTTGATATTTGATGTAGGCTTGTGCATTTTCTATTATTTAATTTATGTATTGATGTGGTTTTGAAGGACTATGTTATAAGGTAGTAGTATTACCAAAGGTAATATTAACCTTGTGTACAAATATTAGTTTAATAAAAACTTAAGGTAATACATGTTTCAATATCAAGTCTATACCAATGTTGGCTAGGTCTTGGCTTTTATTGGAACCATCTAGTCTAGGTTTACCTAGTTTTTTAATGAATGAAACTCATGCAGTTCTAAGCCTAGTTTTAAAATTTAGAAAATAAAACATGTAGGTTTCGAGTTTGAGTCAAAAAAAATTGACCAATGGTTCCAAGTTTAACAAGTCTAATTTTTATAATAACCTTTGATTTCAATTCATTAATTAGTTAGGGGATGCCTCCCAAAATTCTTTTTTTTTCCATGACTAGTTTGTTCAAAAAATACCAAAATTAAAGTGGTATGCTCCACAATATATTTTCATTTTTATCAACATGTTTATTATTTGTTGGGAAGGGTGTTTTATTCCTTATGAAATATAATTTGATCTATTTAAAATTGTTCCATAAACATTTGGCTATAATTTATCATATTTTTGCTTAGGGAGATGAATCATAGTACCTTATGTAATGGAATATTGGACTAACATAACCGAGATTGTGTGTAACGAATAAGCTTTACGTCTTGGGGGGTTAAGGTTTACTATTATTAAAATGAAGTCTTATAACATTTCCATCACAAACTAACAAATTTTCTTGGCAAAACCAAAGTTGTTGAAGAGTTTGCCAAACAAGCCATTTTAGAACTATTATGCACCACCACTGTTGCATGACACAAAACAAATGAAAAAATATATATTACACAAAAATTGCATCATCATTCCAAAAGAATGAGATTGTGGAGGGAAAGACAAAAAAAATAGTTCAAAATTAATGATTTCATGAATTTAGCCATTTCCTATAACATGTCAATCACTTCTCCACCTCAAATCAACATTTCATGAATCATGAGCCCCAAAATTGATTTATTTTCTAGTATTGTTTCTTCGACCTACCACTGTAACAAAAAAGAAATGTACCATAAACACAAACTAAGCCTTAATCTTGAAAAATGCTACTGTAACCTATTAACAATTGTAATTCTATCAAACTAAAGATTAAGGTAGGAAGAGTTTGCAAACCAAAGACATATAGCCCCTACTTCTATGTTACAATTCACTACAGATTGTTGAACTCCAATATTTTTACAGGGCCATTTACTACACTAGGGAACTCATTCAATTACTACTCTATTCAACTAATGTCCTACATAATTTCAAACCACAACCTAATTATTCTTTCAAGATTTTTAGAGGTTTAGCCATGAATTAATTCTCTTAGTGTTCAATTAGTCTTATGAACTGCTAAATCCCCATCACTAACATGCAATGTAACAATGAATTATTTGCACAATGGTTGTATTATTGCAACAATGTTCTATGATCCCTTCCAACTATGGGTTTAAAGTTGCGGCATTGGTGGTGTGGATGGATAGTATTAGGTCAATGCAAAACCACTACAAGCATAAACAAATTGTTCTATGTAGAGTGCAAGCTGTAGGATTAGGTTTTCATATTAATAGACTCATAGACTACATGAATTCTTGTCTTGATTTGAGGATACCCATCATGAGTTTCTCATACTAACCATCCCAAAAGACCAAATCCCAAGTTTATTTTTTCCACTAATGTATTTCCTTTCAAAAGAATGATTATAGGTTTGTTTAGATGTTTAATATGCACAACAACACATTTTGGGTTTTGTAATTGGCCTTTATAACTGCATATTAGTCAGAAAGGACATATGTGACTAATGATTAGTGAGTTGCTAAACCCATGTTGTTTCACCCATTTAGTCACAAGGGATGTTCAGTTGTAAAGCCTAGTCGTTTTAATGACTAAGATTTTTCAATTTTCTTATAATAATGAAATTCCATGTCATCATTAACTTTTGTATGACATGTAAAGTGCATGTCATTTCAACTTAGTCATTTTATTTGACTGAGTGTTATAAAAGACGCCTTGATAGATGGATGACATCTGTCAAAAATCTATAAACACATTACGAATCATTGCACATGACCAAAAATCAACTTAATTTAGCCCATGTAGATAATGTGACCAAAAGTTAACCTATTTTAATCTAGCTAAACTAACTATTTACTTATGTTAAGCAACCTAAGCTACCTAACCTAGGCTAGGTGGCCTAAATTAAAAATAAATGTTAAATTCCTAACCCAACAAGCTTAGACTAGGTTACCTAACCTAAGCCAAGTGGCCTAGGTATCATAGGTTGCAAAAGTGAAAACTTGAACCCCTCACTTTCACTTTGGGGTTCAAGTCCTCATCCATTGCACTACCACATTTTTTTATACTAATTATATTTAACACAAAGCTATAAAATTCAAAAATTTTAATCTTGAATCAACCTTGACCACCCTAAATTGACCTAAGTCAACCTACCTATTACCTACCAACCTAGCCTAGACCTAGACCTCCCTAGGTTGACTTAAGACAAACTAATTTATCAACCTATATTACTTACTAACCTAGCCTAAATTAACCTAGGCATTTTTAGGCTAAAAAAAAAAACTTAGGATAATTATGTCACACTTAATCGCATCATAGTCGCATCTATTCGCATCTAGTTGCACAAACTTGAACTAGTTACAAACTTGATAAAATATCTTATAATGAAGTTACTTAAGTTGACCTACCAAAAAACTTAAAGCTAAGAACCTAAGCAAGCCTACCTAGGTTAACCTATTAGTAGGGTAACTTATTCTAGGTATATTTAAACATACTAAATGTAATAAATTTTTTATGTTTAATTAAGTAACTTATAAAGTAACTCATATTACAAAATAAGTTTTTACTAAATAGCCTACATAAATATGTTAACTTAATGGGTATGTTAACTTAAGCCAATGTGTTAAATAGTTAAAAAATCAAGGAGTTATGTGTGACCTTTTCCAAAACGAGTATTAATATTATAGTCATGATTACAAGTTAACAATAGATTGTTTAATACGCATACACATGCATGTGAATTCATGATTTCAAAAACCTTGTGGCACACAAAAAATTATGGCATGTCATGACAAATATTAGTGCCATAAGTTCAAAACACACAAAAATTTATGGTGTCACAAAAATTCATGGATTGCCATGAAAATTTGTGACACCTTGTTGCCAAATGGCATGATATGTAATCATCACATGGAACACCAAGTCGTTATTAATCACAAAGGATAACAATATTTTCAACTAGTTAATAAATGAGATTAATTCATCAAATCAATCACATGAATCATGATGTAAAGTTAATCTCACAAGTCATGAAGTGTTGCAATTATTAGTCAACCTCATTGCTATGTGGCATGCCATGTTAGCATCACATGACCATAAGTTATTATTATTCACCAAAAGTTACAATAATTAATGGAATTTTTTTATTATTTAATTTTGGATGAATAAAAATACATTTAATTTTTTTTCATATTTGTGTAAAAACCATCAAATCGTGATATCAACTATAGTTGCAAAACCATAATGCCATCTGGCACCACAATGTCCTTTTCAACTATGCAATCATTAACATGAACTTGTAATTACAATTGCAGTCAAACAAAACAATAATCGTTTTATTAACAATTGTAAAACATAAGATGTGTTGTTGTGATGCTACAATTCAGACCATTTCAAATATTCATCATTTTATGGCACCAACCCCTCATATCATCTTTACAATACATAGTGTTTTGCCCTAACTAATCACTAGTGGTACAAAAAAAAATAAAGTAACAACTATTCAATAAAGTAACATTTTCAAAAAAGAACTCTCAATCTTTTGGACTTGATAACTCATCTCTTTTGTTGCATTCCCCCACAACACCCTTCTTTTTATTTCTTCGTTCGTCCTTCCAAGCTGAAGCTCCACAAATGCAACTTCATTTTCAACCATTCCCAAGATAAAATCAACCTTGCATTACACACAAACAACAAACAACCCCCCTCCCTCGCATGCATTCATTAAATCCTTATGGTGATGTCTAATTTTCATAAACAAAGAATGACCATCGACTTTCTACCGTCATTATGCATAACGTAAAAAATGACACAAATTCTGAAAACCCTAAATTTTGGTGAATTCACACTGAAAACACATCTACAACCATGTCACTTAGGTTTACACAACTTCTTAATATACCGCTACTCAATCTTTCTTTCTTCATTTGCTACAACCTACTTTATTACTCAATTTTATCTACTCTTTTCACTTGCCATAACTTGCACTATTGTTCTCCTCTTCTTTGCTAATTAGCTAATCTTTATCTTTCGAAGCTTTTAGTTCTTGAAACCACTAAAATATTTGCTACTTGCAAGTTTCTTATCAACTATTTTCCAACTTTTACAACAAGTTGCAAACTATTACATTGACGTACACACTCCTCTCCCCTTTCAACTAACCTACACCTTCTAGTTCAAATGAATGAAAACAAAAAAAAGACACAAAAAAATAGGAAACACAACTTCCAATGCTCACTTGAAAAGCTCGACCATGATAGAGAAACTTCAACATCACCAAGGAAAAAAAGTGTGTGAAGAAAAAAACTTTACATTTGGAATAGCAAGGTTCTTGACAATGATGACAAAAAACATGTTATCGAAGCAAAGGAATATTGAAAAGCAAGAGTGACTAAAAATTGACAATAAAAAAGGTTGTAATGGGGAGCTCATGATCAACATTTTTTTGGTCAAATTGATGTTGATAGGCCTAGTACAATACCACAATGGAGATGTTCTTATACTTTGTAAGGTGCCTTCTCTTATTTTCTATCTTTGTCAATAATTGTAAGAAAATCACGGTATCCAATCTTCAAAGGTGCAAAGGATGGGAAACCCCAAATGATGAGGTAAATTTGATAAAATCTAAAATTATTACAACAATGTGAATCAAAATAAATAAATTATCAATTTGGATGAATGAAATGAATACTAGTTGTAGATCTAAAATTAAATGCACGTACAATTAGTTTTTGTGGCAAATTTTGTTACTTAACAATTTTCTAAAAATGAAAACTTGAAAAACCCCTTGTTTTTATTAAGGTAAAATGTGTTTTTAAAGCAAAGCAAATTTGCTTTTGTGAAAAAGAAAATGCCTACAAGCTAATAAAAATGCAATTATTTATCCTTATAACCAAGGTTGGTTAAGTCCAAGTACCCAACCCAATAGTTCTTGGTGGGGCAAAACCACCACAAAATCTGCCTTGAGGGTGGGCAATACCCTTGAAACCCAACCTTGGGCTCGCATTAGGAAAACCCAAGGTTCACTAAATTCCATAAAAGACCTAGCTTGATGAATTTTGAGGTCTTTTTGAAAGGACTAACTTTTAGCTATAGGCATAACTTATATAAGTAGGGTTTAGATTTAAATTTAGACCCATAATATTAGTTGGGCCAATTCTTATATTGCTGCTTTGCGCTCCTCTCACAATAAATAAGTTGTTTTTTTATGACAAAATTTTGCCACTTGGTGACCAAAAATAAGGGGTTGTGACATGTCCAAAGGATGTTTTTGGGGGTAAAAGAAAGTGCAACTTGTCATATTTAGAACATAGGTTGTTATATTTTGCCAATATATAGTGAAAAAGAATTCTACTTTTGTGTTGAGCTAAGTCTTCTTGTGGATGATCACCAATCCACCTACCTCACAAAATTGAAAAAATAACCTAATTCCATGCTTGAGACATCATAAACTTCTTCATTCACTTGTGCTTTTTATCACCTCTCCATAAATTCCAAATTTTCTTCATTTACAAAGTTCGCTATATGCTTTAACAATTATCCCTTCCACTCAAGATACATTATGTAATCACGAGATACAACAAGTGGGCCAAAAAGAACTTGTTAAAAAGTAGAGACCCATAGTCATCCATAACCTAATCACCCACAACTTAGATTTTGATATTTCATTTTCAAAAGTATGCATCTCAAACAAAATACATGTTATATGACAATTAACATTCTTTTCTTTCTTCCTTTTTCAACATTATCAGCATTGATATGTTCCAATTGCAAATGACATTGTTCTTGTGTTTTTTTCCCTTTCTTGAGGGGGTGGGGCACTTCGTTTCGAGTGTGATTAAATGCCAAAAACCAGACCCACCATGAATCCAGAACCAATTGGCCTCCTAAAATTGAGAATTGTCCACTTGAGAATCGGCAATCTAATAAATTGAACCCAACCCAAAATTGACAAGTTTTAGTTTTGTGAGTATACTCCTTAGACCTGGAAACGAGAGATCATTCATTTTAAGACATGAGACTAGCCTCTATAGTTCCTCTAAAACAACCCTAACTTGGCCAACAATATATATCACCAAAGTTAAGCTAGACTGACCATCTAAAGGAAATTGGATATAAAATTATCCAATGCTTTAACTCCAAATGAGGCCCCTCAGATTAGGGCATTCACAAAATTTGGGGCCCATGCAGTAATTGCCTCATCTTCAAAATGTGTATCTCTAAGGGGCCTTACCCCTACATAGGTAGAAGTTACTGCCTTCATAAATGTATTGCAATTGCTCATTAGTTTTCATTTCACTCTTTGACTCTTTGTATTGTCATGAAAATAGCCAGGGATACACTCTTACATTGTCACAAAAGCATCACAAGAAATGCATAACACACATAAACACAATACAAACTTTTCCATATCAAAGTTGTCATTGTATTACTGGAACATTACACAATAGAATGCTTAACATTCATCATCCTGATCCCAACCTCGAAAGAGTCTATCTCCTCCCCTCTTATACTCTGATGCAACAAAGACTACTCTAACAAAACTCTCACTGTTTCGTAACTAACTGCCACTCTCAACTTGACTAATCATCGGCTTGCCAATGGGTTCAAATGCATATATATTCTGGCTTGTTGGTTTACATGCCAACCTACAACAAATCTACTAGTTACATATCAACATGCTTTCATCCTACATGCCAGCTTGCTATATATCGGCATACTTTATCATTACATGCCAGCTTGATATGCTTCTCACATGCCACTCTACATGTCTGAATTGTTGTAGACCTTCTTCCCTCTTGACTTGCCTACCAAGTTATCTCTCCATCTATATACACTTAAGTAATTCTATCACCTAGCAATGAGAATCAATGGTGGGGAGCACCAATTACACTCTGAAACACACTGGCCCTTGAAGAACCTATTACCAATTACTAATAGAACAACATCTCACTCTACTCAGGCTGACTCGTTCCTAAGTGGAACAGACCATACCATAGTGTACATAATTCACTATCTGCTTGGATAGCCTAATGTTGACATTGGGGGCCCTTGCTTTTGGAATTCTATGAATTAATAGTAGTTGGGTTTATTAGTTGGGAGACTGGATGGAATACAGCATCTCATTGTTCATTAGCTTTTTGCCATGCATAATGTGGAGCTTTTTTGGTGGGGCATGCAGGCGTGGAAGTCAGATTGGACACTCCATCGACCTGCTTCCATTTGTCACAATTGCTTAACCTACAAGGTAAGATAGATATTAGAAACATTCTTTGTGGGGTTGCAAGCTTCTAATGAAATGTCTACTCTAACTTGAATGTAGCTCAGTAGACTCTTCTTTTTGTTGCATGTGAAAATACAGAAGCAATGCAAAAGGAATGGAAGATGATGATGGAACTTTTTGTCACCTATTAACATATGGCTAAAGCCACAAGCTGCATGAATCAAGTGCAAGAAAGGAGGGGATATATCTCTAGTCTACATGCACATTTTTGGACTTCAAGTTTGGATTAAAATTGGGAGGAAAGTCCTTGAGAGTTTTTATTAAAAAAGAGACAAGAAACCAACTAAGTCATTTAGAAACAAAATCAGATTAGGAAAAATATCCTCCATTATCCTTTTTGTAACACGAAAAAAATGTTATAAATTATATAATTTCACACTACAAAAATCCCACATAGTGCCAACAATTTAAAGGAGGCGTTTGAGAAAACACAAAACCTGCTGGCATTAATCCATATTGGATGTGGAGTGCATGTCACCACTGAGTGTGTTTGTTCCTCCCCTTTTTGAGAGTACCCTTTTTCCCTTGATACCCAGTGGTAGCACAGAAATAAAAGGAAAACAAAATGATACAGTATTTCATGTATGGTAAACCACTAGTTTTACTTACCACATAACAATCTGACTGAATTTTTCCTTTGTATTTCCAGGTACCTTATAAAAGATAATCTTCCTCCTAACCTCCAAGCCTGAGGCACCTTGCAAATCTATTAAAGTGTGGCAAGGGAGGTAGATTCAAAGTATCTATAAAATGTCAATTTTTCTTATTGACAAAGGGCAAGTCAGTGGTCGGTTATATTGTTTTGGTGGTTTAAGGCCTATACCCTAAATTGGTTTGGGGCTACATCGTCATTGTTGCCATTTGCCCTCAAACAACACAAAACCCACTTTGGACTAGGGACCTGCCCTTCGCCTCTTGCACATTAAAAATGTATTCTCAAATTGAGGGAAGCGCACTAGTAAGACATTCCCTCGTGTGCAGCACCAACAACACAAAAGCACATGGTTGGCAACACACAAGTGGATTGGGGATGACCTTTGTCTCTTTTGAGCTTTAGAAAAAAACTACTCTTTATTTCATTTCTTTGGCATAATCTAAGAGAATCCAGCTGTATGTATGTCTAGAGTTCCTTGTCTCATATTGATTGCAGAATATTATTAGTTTTCTGTAGTTGTTATCAGGTTTTTTCAAAATTTTGAAGTGGGTGGACTAGTGACTTTTCCACAAAAAAATGCTTTTTTTTGTGTCAAATTTACATTTAAAATGAAACTTTCCAAATTTTTCAAAAAAATTTGTGAAAAAATCACTGGTTGTTATGTGTTGTTCAAACCCAATTCAATGTGAACAGGGATTTAGCTTGTTGGGCATTGATATAGTGCCAAGCTACACCTTTCCTTTCAATGACCTATCTTTGGATCTTGTGTGCCTTTGGAGAATGAGTTAGCAGAGCAACAAAGGCAGACTTGGACTCTCACTCCAACAACTATCTTTCTTTCACTTACTGACAAGTCCAGGTTTTATAAGATTGAACAAATATGTAGATGTATTGATCACCCAGCCCTTTGTTGGTTCAGATGCGGCTACTTGATCAACAACTCAGCTCTTCTCAGCTCCAACAAACATTCAAGCATTCTGTCAATTATTTCCAATGGAAGTTGTCAGGTGTTTACTATAAAACATTAGTTTTCTACATGGGTTCATTTGTTATTGAAACTTGATTCAATATAAATGGGGTTTCTAGTTTTCATGTTTGCAGGTTTATGTGTGTGAATTTGTTAGTTTTACCCTAATAGTGTTTAGCATTGATCCAGTAGCACACAAAAAACCCTTTGAAAATTCTCCAACCATTTCAAGCATGAAAAGTTATTTCCAATGCTTAGAACAGAAAACTTTCCCAAAAAGAATTTTCAAATATTGGTTGGCATATTCTTCTTGGATTTCAATTCCTTGGAGCATCCTTCATTAGTGCTCAGTATTTAAGCCATAAAAATTGGATGAAGGAAAGTAAATTAGTGTGGATTTAGCTCATCAAAATAATTTTGGCCAAGCACTATTGCACAGTTTTGTGAGACTTGTATAAGCCACAACAAAGCCTAACACCTTCCAAAGAAGAGTGCAATAAATATGATCTAACTGCTATTCCCTCGTTCTGATTGACCAATCATAATGATTGTTTCAAGTGGCTTGTTATTAGTAGTCTCCCACCTATTTGTGGTCTCAGTTTTAGTTTATTGGTGGGGTTGGAAAAAAAGTAAATAACTAAACTTGGATGTGAAAAACATTTTTGCAAGGTCATATAGTGAGCATTGCTGGGAATGATCTTATCCGCCATCACAAAGGTGCTGAAGCCTAAAACAGTAAATGATGCAAACACAACTGAAAATCACTGGATGAGGAATTGCTAGCTAATCAGTGTCAACAAACAGAAGATAAAACGAAATCCTTCATGAAAGTTTCATGCATGATAACCATGACATCATAACTGAGAAAAGGATGGGTTTTATCACCCAGGGGATATTTTTTATCACTTGATATGGAGGTATTTGACTGCTTACATTAATGATTTTTTACACCAATGTGTTAATATAGCTTGGTCAGATAAGGGCATCAGAGGCCTTCCTTTTGTCAGTTTTATGAATCGTTTATACTCAGAGGATGGTGATAATTTTGTAAAGAGCTCAAACTTCATCCATCTCAGAATAGGTTATTGTCATTGATGAGCCCTCTTCCAGACTTGGCTCTCTTTCAAAATTCCCTCCGCTCTCTTTGACTGATTTGCTTCACTCCACTGGTGAGAGGTGGAGGACCTTGGCTTGAGCTTCGATTTTAGGCTGGTGCCTTTTCCTCCCTGTCGCTTTTGGGTATTGTCTTGGCTTTGAAAATTGGTCCTCTCTTTGTGTTCCTCCCTTTCACTTTTGGATTGATGTTTTTTTCTCTTAATTTAATTGATTTAATTTTTTTGAATCAATGACTGATCAAGGTAATCAATAGTGAAGTCAAGCAGGTAGGCTAATTAACTCAATCCTGATTGTCCAGAGTAAGAAGAAGTAAGGATTGATTTTGCACGCATAACTAGATTGGGATCCGAATATGTCAGAATCTGCCCCAATTTCCATTTTAGCTGGATTCCACCACACATGAAGTTTTATTGCGCAAATTTATAGTACCCATTTCCGACCAAACTTCCGACACCACTGATTCGCTTTGTGTACTTTGCTGCAACAAAATTTCCACCAGCGGCGGGAGCAGCAATGATGATGATCGTGCTCATTAGGCCAAGTTCAATTGACAATGTTCGCTCGGCGAGCAGCGTGTAGGTGATGAATGCAAGCACCGTGCGATGCGGCGACATCTCAACGGGTATGCTAATGAATCCAACGGTCGGAATCACCTATATTTAGGTCGGTTTTGTAAGGGGTCACAGGATCACAGCAGCTTGTGTGCTCACATTAGGGTCTGGGGTGGCAGATTATGTCATTTTCTTGACCAAATTATATGACATAATCTTCTGTTGATGAACATAATACACTCATAACAGTGGCCAAAATCTCAATTGAACATTCTTTAAATTTGTTGAATCTATATAACATCAGACCAAAATGTCATGGAATGGGGACGGGCTTGACCGTTCCATAGTACAAGAATGAAAGTATGTATCATTAAGGTCTGGTATGACAGATTATGTGATTTTCTTTGGCCATACTATATGACATAATCTTCCAGTGACGATTGTACAGTTTCTACTAGCAACCAAAATGTTTCTGGAATGTGTAATTTTTTTTAAGATCTGAATCTGCCACCCCAGACCTTAATGTAATCAACCAGGCCCTTGCCTATGATGTTGGGTGTGTTGCTCTAGCTCGCCCTAATCTAACAGGCAGCTTGCTTGGCACCCAACATAATGGGAAGAGGCTTGACATAATACATAACCTACAAGGCTCACATGACCAACAAGACTTTTGTGAGCTTGCTATATGGCTTTTGATTAAGCTGCAGGATTTTGCAAAACTTTGTGTAACTTAGCAAACAATTAGTTTGCATAAACTCCATGGGCTCAACTTACATTCTAAACTCACATGCATGATTAAAGAGAGACTGTTGTGCTGATTGTGTATAATGTGCTACAAGACCTACATTTACTGTATGTTGCAAAGGGGTTGACGAACGGCGCTCCTGTTCAAGTGAAATGACAGATTTTCCACTTTTGAATCTATTGTTTCGAATCCTCAAACCTTCATTTAAGATCCACAATCTGATCTCTAGCAATGCATGTAAGATTGTTTCAGCTCCTCCAACTTGCTACAAGGCCTAAACTTATTGCATCCTGCAAAGGGTTGACTTATCATGCTGGTGTTTTGCAGGATATCATTGGTTTTCCACTTCAAATATATTGCTTCCATCCTTGATTTTAGTCCATTCACAGCCCTTGCCATGACCATGACTTCAACACCCATCACATTGATGAGACTATTTCCTCCGGTGTTTCACATGGCTCTAGCCCTTCTATTCTTGTCAGCAGTTTTAGACATGTGATATAGGTTTCTTTGGAAGTGAAAAACTTCTTACATCAAAGGCAAATTGTGTTATGTATTGTGTGTAAGGTAAAGCCCAACTTTGGGTGCATGCCCTCAAAGTACGGGGGCATGGGATGAGCTAGTTGAGTCTCAGTCCAGCCTCACATTTTGGGAACATCCCCCATTGGTGAGCTTTACCCATTGGAAAGCACAATGCGAGCATTATCATGAACTTAAACATACATAGATCATGAGGCATAGGAGGGGGAAGGTTCTTACAATTTCTCTTTAAGAGTTGAAAGGATCTCATGCCCCAAAATAGTAATAATCTTCCTTCCACTCTTCAAGAGTAGGCATAAGATCCCTCCTCTTTTATGAGAGAGATATTCATGGACATAAGGTGCTCTCCAAATATGATTGGGAAATTTCTCTAAGCACTTAACATACATAGAATGTATCTTGATTACATTGTTGGATATGTGAACACAATGTATAGATTTAAATGTTTTATTCACAATGGTCATATTGTCATGACATTAAAATGCACCTTGCAACAACAAAAAAAAACCCTCCAAGCTAACATAATTAGTGTTTTTTTCTCAAATTGGTGAGCATGTACAAGAGGACTTAGCCAAATTTAGCAACAAGTTAAAGGGGAAGGAGAAAAAATTAGGATTCCAACTATAATTTGGTGACTTGTCATAATTTATCCTCTAAATGCTGCAAGTTTAGGATTTTTTTTCTTCGTAATGTGAAAACTTTTAAGCCCATTTTTTTCCAAAATAATATATTTGTACCTTTTGCACCCTCTTCTTTTTCTCACCGCATTGTGAAAATTCGCCAATAAAAACCCCATTGAACATAATCTTGTTGTTGGAGGAATAAATATCGATAGATGTAAACATAATTCCCTGTTATATCGCAAATTTCAAGCCTCCTTTAATTGCCATTTTTAGGTGTTCAACTTCAAACCAAAATCATTATAATTCATCATCCGTGTGGTGTTTTCCAAAATATCTTTCATTGAAATAATGAAATAATATCTTTAATTTTTTCATGAATGGTATTCATTAGGAAGTCATAAAAAATTTCATGTTAAGTGCATTACTAGGAGGCCACCATCTGCATGGTGTGTGTCATTGTTGTCCAAATACAATTTTTGAAAAGAACCTCTATCCCTTTTTTTAAGGTTTTTTTACATTTTGAAAAAACCTTCAGTTTTAATGCATGCTAATTTTTTAAGTTTGATGAAAGCTAACCTAATTTTTCATAGTTCGAAACTTTCAATTTTTAGTTCTTCCAAAATGGATCCAACTTTAGCCTACAAACTGACCTTTATTTTATGGTGATCCATGGTTAAATTTCAACTTTTGTTAGTGTTATGCAATGGGGCTAGTAGGAGTTCTATGATATAAATTGTCATGAATCCTAGGTTGTTATTTCAAATCAATTGGATGCATTGAGATCAGAGATTGTTAGTTTACATTGATTGCATGCACCTTGATTTCCAAAAACCTTTATTTCTTAATCAACGAGGCTACAAGCTTGTCGTTTTTTTCATTCCTATAACTTTAACCCTAATCACCCCTAGTGATTATGAACAAGAATGAAAAGAGCCAATTTGCTCTCACACAACTATCACCATTACCAACTTCAATGCCCCAAAATGCAACTCTTTTGTTAGATTACCATCAAGTTATTGTTGTGCAAATTGCAAGGATCTACTCCTTCTAATACAATTGGTATCATTTGAATCTAATTTTTCATTAGTAGTTAGTTTTGGTTATGTACTATGCAATGGTACATTAAACATTTATTTTTTATGCTTGAAAGTTGAAATCATCACTCCGAAATCCCATCCCATTCAAATCTATTCATGTTAAATTTTATAAGTTTTTAAAAGTTTTTTTATGTAATTGTGGAGTTAAATGTTGTATTATAATTTACAATCTATGTTTTAATGGATTGTGCAAAGTAATGGGAGTGGTAGTTTCATTTTTGAATGATGGTAAAAGGGTGAATCTCAACAATTATGGATTGGGGTTTTGATCAAATTTGCAAGAAATGAGTTTGTTAATCACATTTTGTAACTTTTGTTTTATAATAAAACTTTCATCAAGGTTTAATGGAGCTTCAACCTCCTCCACAATCTTCTTGGCTATTGTTTTCTTAAATTTGAACTCTAGTACCAAAATCCAATCTCAACTTACAAATGACAATGACCTACTTGAATTCTTTTAAGTTTCGTTTTTTTCTTTTGGTGTAGGAATTGAAATGATCAAAACAAGGGTCTAGATAGTGTTTTTCTTTTGGTTTGATTTTACTGTGGCATTGGTTTTGAGCTTTAATGTTATTTTCTTGGTTTCAACTCTCTTGATCACCATATCTATTATCACTTTCCAATATTTCAATTCCTTTCAAACCCTAAACTTACAATGTCACTATGTTTTGCATCAAACTCTAGTATGTTCTAAAAGCTTTATAGCCCTTCCAATGCCAATGGCCCAAAATTGCTTTTAGCTAAAGCTTAATGTGAATCAACAAAAATTATAATTAGTTCAATGTTAGAAACAACCAAATCCTTAACACATGCAAAACCTTGATCTTTCATTTGTGATTCTTAATGTCATCCTTGAAATCCTTGCAAATGTTATAGATCCTTAAAAAATTATGGAATTATTAAATTCCCAATCAAATCCTTTAGTAATGTCGTTGTTCAAGGCATTAGTTGGCATAAAAACCACTACCAATTTGCAAATGCACGTGATTAATTTGGAAACCAAAAAAATTGAAATGGAAGCCACAAACCACATAAACTTGAAATATTCCATACTTCACATGTGGATACATAAATCAAACACAAAAAAATTGTTAGAACTAGTTATAGAACTTAGAAAACAAAAAAATTAAAATAACAATTATGCAAACAAAAGGAATGCAAAAAATAAAAGCTTGAAAATGGCAAGCTTATAGAAATGAAAAAAACTTGTTAATCACCAATGGTTATGAGTTGCATAATTAATTGAATTCACACACATCATTCACAAGAAATAAGAAGTGGGAAGAAAATTTGCTAAAAAACCAACAATACACAATACACGACATAGAGAAAAACTAAAGTTCAACCAATTTTCACATATCACACAACAAAGAATGCACCAAATTGTAACAAAAAAAATGTAGAATTGAAGAACAACAAAAGTTTGGTAGTGCAACAAACACATAGTTTATGAAAGAGGGAAAATAACAATGAAAGCTAGGGATTTATTTCTAAATGGATGTTCAAGATTGACCTATTTCTAGTTGAATGATGAAGATAAGACCATTTTGTGACCTATTGAAGTGCTAGAATGGATGATTAAAATATTTCAAGATTGTTGGTCAAAATGTAAAGTTTTGGCATGAAAAATTAATTTTAGCCCATGAAGGATGAACCTAAAATGTCAACATAAAGCTATATGTATCATAGGCTTAAGCTAACATATGATCTATTCAATTGATGATGAGAAATGGATGAATTGTTTGCATGTTACAATTTTAGGTCAATGGTCGAAACACTAAAAGAAATTTTGAATTAAATGCAACCATCCAATTTGTGACTATATGTGACTAATTATCATTTACAATTATGTTTTGTCATTTTTACAATTAGTCACCATTCTTTTCAATTTATTGTTTTTCTTGTAACTGCATGTGATTAATTTGTGACTATTAAACTTTTACATCCTTGCATATTAATTAAAATTTTAGGCTTTTTATCCAAGAAGATGTTTTTATGTCAAATTAATTACAAAAGTAGTCACAACTTGGTTGCTTTTATGTGATATACTTACATTTTTTAAATACACTAAAATATTTTCGAATATATGAAGGGTATATTCATAGATTCATGTATTTATGTTGTATTCAAGGCATGTTAAATATGCATTTTATATATATTGTGGGTTGGCCAATTAGGTTAGGTAAATAAATAAATAAATAGGTAGGTAAATAAGTAGGTAGGGCTATCAAATAACTAGGTACTATATTTAATATGTAATAACTATTAATAGTTACAAATTAATTAGCTAGTTAATAATGATTAATTAATTAGTTATTATTTAGTTAATAAATATTGATGAATCATTAGTATTAACTAATAGTAGTAAGTAGGTTGGTAAATGGGTAGGTACATAAGTAAATAATTAATAGTGTTGGGTAGGTATTAGAAAAAATGTGAAAACCAGACAAGTTTTCAAGAGTTTCTTAATTTGAATCCTTTAAGGTATCACATTGAATGATGCCCTTTATGAAACCCGACTATAAGGTTTTATATAATGTGAAAACTAGACCTTTGAAAGCCTAATCAAATGTGTATTTAAATTTTCTTGAAACCATGATAGCATATTAAAAAAATTAGGGTTTCAAGGTTTAGAATTAATTAAGGTGTAGGTAGTCAATAGGATTTAATCGTTTAGTCAATGTTTAATTAATAGTTGGTAGTTAGTTTAGGTCTTAATTAGGTTTAGGGTTTAGCAAGCAAGCGGCACCACTTGCTATTTATTATAAGGCAAGTGTTTCAAAACGATTTACTCATTGTGTGTGAGTTATTTTTGGTTTCTTGTTTCTTCTTTGTTTTTTGCATAGCTTAATTCACTTGATTAATTGGTTTGCTTAATAGTGTTTTGCTTTAATTTTGCTTGAGCTATTGTTGTTCCTTTTGCTTGACGTTGTTGCTTTATTACTCCTCTTACTCGACATCATTGTTGTTTACGTTCCTCTTGTTCAACATCATTGCTGCTATGCATTCCTCTTGCTCAAAACTATTGTCCTACTCTTCTTGTTTAACGTGTTGTTGGGTTTTTTTTACTCGACGTCATTGTTGTTGTACGTTCATTTTGCTCAAAATTGTTGCTCTACTCCTCTTGTTCAACATGTTGATGTGTTCTTCTTGTTCGACCTATTGTTTTTCTCCTTTTGTTCAACATTAATGCTCTTTTTGTTCAATATTGATGCTCCGCTCCCTTGTTCCACTTGTTACTTTACTCCTTTTAATCAATGTTATTGTTCATTTTGTTCAACACTATTGCTCCTTGTTCGTTCAGGTACCTCTCTACTACTCCCATGATTTTGTTGTTCCTTATTGCTTTTGTTCGACATTGCAATTCTTGTTCCTCTTGTTTCAAATTGGTACCCCACCCCTCCCTTTATTTTTTTGTAGGTGTGGAGGAGTTGTTCAATTTCGAGTTCTTTAGGCTAGATTTAGAAGGTGAAATTTTCATTTTGATTGAAGGAAATCAGACCAATGAAAATGAAATGCACATTAAAGAACATGTGTAAAGAATAAAAGTGAAAATGTGCAAACATAAAATAATAGAATTGAAGAAAATGGGGAATAAATAATGAAGAAAAGTTTGCAAAAATTACATGTTCAAAGAAAAATTTGGAAAATCCATATCATAAATTCTTTATGTTGGGCATTTTATTGTGTGAATGATGGGAAAGAAGTTGAAGTTGCATCCTATCAAATCGTGAAATGTATTTTATGTTATGATAATGCTAGAAATATTCCTAATCCAATAATTAAAGAAAGAAAAGGATTAATAACTTATTATAAAAATTATGGTATAATTGTTGTTAAAAAAAATTTAAATGCAAATCATTGTATAATTGTGAAGAAATTTGAAGAAGAAATTAACAATGAAATAATAGGAAATGTTGAAAAATAACCTACAAAGAAAAGGGCAAATGTTCCAACAAATGCAATATCTATTTTTTTGCTATAAAAGAATCTTTCAAAAAAGATGATGTGCAAAAAAAAAACTTTTTGCAAAACCTTGGCCTTTTGATTATGAAAAATAACTTACCATTGTAGTTTGTTGAAAGTATATGGTTTAAGTGTTTAATATTACATTTGTTCCCTAAAGTTGTGTTCTTTTCTAGAAAATATTTTTTTCAAGAAATATTACTTAACTTGGTGGAGAAAACAAAACAAGTATATGTTTTGCCAAAATTAACAAATTGTATGTTTTCCACAACACGAGTTGACTTGTGGATGTCAAAGGGTATGCATGATATATTTTCTTTTGTTATAAATTTTTTGGGATCTAATTGGCAACCCCAAAAAAAAACTATTGATTTTTTTGAAGCAATAAAAACTACTAGGCAAGCATTATCTAACAATTTGACAATTTTTTTTGATCAATATGGGCTAAGAAACAAAATCATTATCTATGTTAAAAATGAGGGCTCAAATTTAAATACTATGACAATTGTTTCAAAATTTGTTGTAAAATGTGTGGTCCTTGGTTTAGATGAAAACATTTAAGGTTCTTATTTTGGCCATGTTTTTTCCAAATCATGTCAATATGCTACTACTAACGAAAAAGTTTGCAAGAATTTCAAGTTTGTTTCAATCAAATTTGTTTAATCAAATTTGCATAAATGTATAACTTGGTGCAAAAAGTCTAGAAAGGGTAGACAAGAATGGAAGAAAGTTTGTTCATATTTGAACTTGCATCCAAGAGGATTAAATACTCTAGTGAAGATAAGGTGATTATTTAATCCATTGCAATTTTTTTCCAAAATTATTATCTTTTTAATTTTTTATTGATTTGTTCTAGTTAGATTTTCTAGCATTGAAATTTTTAATTTTTTTGCAAATTTTCCAACAAATTCATTATGTTTTAGGAAGTGTTGCAATTCAAGGATGTTGTTATTCTTTGTTATAATAAGTAAAATATTATTAAAATAAGTGGAAGAATGCCTCCTCCTTTTACTTGGCACATCTCTAAAATAATTGTGGACTCATTATCTCCTGTTGTGATTGCTTATGTTTTGAACCAATCTAGGAGCCACTAATTATTTTTTGATGCATTATAGTGTGCCATTACTATGTGTTTAAAATTCAAGGAAAAAATTACAAACCAATTTGCTTCAGTTAGTTTGATTGATGATGATTTTGGGATAGCTTTTGAATTATCTTTGTTTGCTTCCAACATCAAAAGAGAAGTTTGAGGTGTTTTGGATTCTTTTCTTTCCTTTTTAAAGAAAAGTTCACAACATGTTGTCTTTGATGTTAGACCACAAATTCAAAAGCCTTTGTCTAGTATCTTCTTTTGTTTGTTTTGAGGAAGGTGTAAATATTGTGGATGAATATGATAGGAGAACTTTGTATCCCATGTTTTTGAAGTGCTATCATCATTTGCATCCAATGATAAAATATGTTGGATGTGTAGATCAAACATGTGATGAAGATTTTAATTTGGATATTTTTCAATAGATTGCATCTACAAATGAACCATCAAAAGAACTTATCACTAGGGAATTATTGAGTTTCAAACGTTACCAAATGGATCCCAAAAACATCAAGTGTCTTTTTCAATGGTGGGGAAAACATGAAACCATGTTTCTTATAATTGGTTTTTTGGTTCGTCAAATCTTAGGCATTGTAAGGTCACAAATTGAAACAAAATTAATTTTTTCTTTAGTGGGCATATTTACAAACCTAAGGAGATGTTGCTTACAATTAAAAAATTTAGAAAATTTGATTTTTGTGAGCAAAAATTGGCTAAGTGATCCTAGAAATGGATATAAACCACCTTCCAATTTAATAGAGTTAATTCAAATAGATTTAGGTTTTGAAGAGGAGTTAGAAGAATTTGAAGGTTCATTTGAACGAAATGAAATAATCAGCATATAAAATGTTGATTTTTTTTTTTTTAGAATTTTCTTTTTCCTATGCAATTTTGTTATTTTAAAAATTAAAAATTAATTTTTGAGATATTAATATTTGTAATAACCGGTATGTGAAAATTGACTAGTATCACATGTTTGAAAACCAATGCTTTGAAACCCGAGTGAAATTATTTAAAAAAAAAAATTGGAACCCTACTTGGGTCTTGAAAATATGAAAATAAAAATTTAAAAAAGAACCAAGTCGGGGCTTTCAAAATAGTTTCATGCTCAAAACTGATGGTTTTAATAAAAACTAGAAACCCACCCAACATTGGTAATTAATTAGTGACTAGTTAATTAATTAGCTAGTTAACTAGTTTATTAATTAAACACATGATTGTTGTCATTCCCATATTTTGTAGTTGGATCATAACATCCTATAAATATAAACTTTATAAACTTTCACTATAGGAACAAAATCAAAATATCATGACTTTGTACAAATTTGGAAAGGCTTTGCATGCATTCAAGCAAAGGTAAAACACAAGTGAGACCCATAAAGGTTTCATTATCACAAAGTAACTCCAAGTTTGCTTTGGTGATGGTTTTAAATGCATGTTCATCAAACATCATGTGCATAACTAAACTCCTATACTTTTGCAAAATTTGTCATAGGTGAGAGCATAAAACTCCATTAGGTTTTTACATTTTAGAAAAATAATTAGGCTTGTGTTCCATGAACTTGACAAATTTTGATTTTCCAAAGTCCACTTTGGACTTTGTGCATAATATGTGTAAATCAATTGCAACAAGGGTTTAATCTTAGAAATAAAATACAATTGAAAGACAATCCACATGACCATATTTGTTCTATGAATCACATAATGCATGCCAAACATGAATGGAACATGCTTCTCCTTCAATTACATCATCACACTTGTCTTATTGCCCTATAAAATAGTCATGCCATTCACTCCAAAACACACAAACTTCAAAGCCAAATCCAAGACTTTAAATGACTACCAAAAACAAGAAAAACATTTGTGATCGTCTTTGTCAAATTATTAATATTCAAATTTTTCAAAACACATTCTAAAATAAAAAAGATGGGGATTTGTTTCCATTCCTCAAAATGTACACATGGATGTTAATCCAAACTTGGCAATCAATTGTCATCACTTCATCACAATAAATGGAAATCAAGCTTGCTTTTTTGCACTATTAATTGAGGGCATTTCATGATCATATAGGTTTCAACCATGTTCCAGTTCAACATGGTTGAAGCCAATATGTACAATCCAATATAACAATTCTACAAATTTCTTCTTGAGTTGAATATGAACATCATTAGCAACTTGTTTTGCCAGCAAAATCTCACCCTTGAATTTTAACAAACTATTTTTTCATTCTTACTAACATAATATTGACAAATAGCCACCTTTGGATGTGCATTTGTTGTCTTATGATGGCCTACATATTTTTGAAACATGTCGAATTTCAAAACTAACAATTTCCCTTTGTTTTCCATGACATTATAAACATAGCATTTCAATTGTGTCAATTTCCCATTCAATCCCATTATTGTTTCAACCCAAGGGAGTTTTGTGGCCCATACATCTTAGAAAGCGCCATTGAATTCTCATCCATTTTTCCTAAGTTCTTTAAATACAAGACAATCAACATCTACTATCATTTCCCATAGTGTTAGAGCTTGATGCTCATGCACTTGTACTTCCTTCATACACAATGCACTTACGTTTAGATCCAACACCATACTTGCATTTTCATTTGGATTGCTTTTATGCAAATCTAAAAGGATGGAAGAACTAGCATGCAAAGATGATGTTGAACTCTAAGCACCGATAGAAAAAGAAAACTTGAAGCTTGGTGATGGTTTAAGAGGTGTCACGGTTAGATGAAATTGATAAACCCACGCACTTAAATGGACAAAACCTTCATGGTTTGGACTCAATGATGAATACTTAAAAGAATGAAGACATGTTTCAAAACACATCATGCACACCTAACAACTACATCACAACTATGGTCTATTTGTAATAAGAACAAAAGTTGCACACTTCAAAATATGAAATAGAAATGGTACTTGGGTTTGAAGTTCAACATTACTCAACAATTTTCATTTCCAAGTTGAATTGAGCATGATCTTGTCACTTGATCACCAAAGCTTCAAACACTCCAACCTCTTCCTACAATAACACACATCTTACTTACAAAAGCAAATGCACATGTTAAAAACACACATAATTAATAATGTTCACAACATTGAAAGCTATATGATACTAGGTAATAGTAGATTGTGGTGGTGAAGAGATCTTCATTTAGTGCATGAAGGAAGCAATAAACGCCAAGGGCCCTTACAAAATGATGACAATGGAGAAAGTGCTAGCATCAAACATAGTGGCAATGGATCACAAAAGGAGTGGATTTTGAATGTGAAAAGCAACAATGGTGAGGAGGAATTGATGTGACCACCTCCTTAGTAGGATTGGATTATGATGTCCAATGAAAGGTGGTTGTTGCTAGAGGTGGCTATCCTACATAATCACTAAAAATGTGGCCTCCAAGCCATCTATGACCATCAAAATGTGACAATTTATGCCCAATCTAATAGCTTGAATTAGCAAAGGGACGTGGAATCCGATCTTTTAAGGTTGAAAAGATGCAATAATTCACCTGAATAAAAAAACTTTGGATTTAACTTTGTGTAGGCTTTTTGATAATGTTTGCCTGATGGTTAAGGCTCAATGACAGGGAACATTCCCAAAGTATTTGGGAAACACCCCTACCATGGCGCCTCACCCAACAACAAGCATCAATAACATATGGAATCCATGACAAATCCTCCTCGGACTTCACCACTACACTCACACATGAAGAAAATTTGTGCAAGGGTGAACCCAACCCAGGCCAACGAAGAATGCCTTTAAAGGGGGATGCCTTGTACAAGGTCAGAGCAGCAGCACCCATACCCCCTACTTGGGCCTTTTTTACAACTATTTATCACATCTAAAAATAGTGTGTAAATTGTTTCCCACTCCTCACCCATAAATGTAAAAAAATGGAACAATATATGGTGAAATACTATTTAAATACAATCTCTTGGGCTGAATATTATAGTTGATCAATCACAAGTAATCATTTTAACCTTCAAAAGCCTTTTATCCAGGCCAAAATGCACTGGATCATGTGCACTTAAGCTGAGGTTAGTGGCCCTGTCCAAAATGTATATATAGCAAATTTTATGAAAAAATTTCAAAACATTTTTTTCCCTCTTTACTTATACAATTTTATGTAATCTTACACAGTTCTACATTATGTGTAAGTGTATTTGTTTGTTTTACGTAATGTTGACATAATGTATGAATGTTTTGAAGTAAAGGCCGCTCCAATCCACTTGATCTGACTTAGAGTGAGGCAGACTTCAAGAATCCCTGATTCAAGGGTGTTCTCTGGCATGAAAATCTACTGAAAATTATCACAGGGAAAAATGAAAATAAAGAGGCAAGCATTCTGAAAAGCAAAATGCCCCACAAGAGCTTTGCAGACAAAAATGTTGTGCTCTGTAAGGATACCTCCAAATACACTAGAAAATTTATGGCAGGTTTTTATGTTTTTAAAAATGAAAATTTGGTCAGGTTCTTGTGCATAAAGTAAAGCTTGCCCCAAGGGGGGGGGTGGAGGTTCCTTGAGGAACACAAATACCCCCTAACTTGTCCAAGCTTGTGCCTGGTGTGGTTCTGTCTAATTAAGCCAGGCAAAGGGTGTTCCCAAACCTCAGAAGAATGCACAAGTACTGGAACCTCCCATTATGTAAAACAATTCTATTTTCATTTCCTTGCTTCTTTCTTGTTTCATGAAAAAGAAATATTTCCATGGGAACGTGGGAACATATAAAATTGGGGGAGCTCCATTGGCATAATGCCCTGGTGTTTCTGCTGGGGGAGATCCCTCAAAATACACAGAGAAATAAAAAGGGAGTTGTTTAAATAATAAATCATTTTCCTAAATTTGTATCATCAAATACCAATTTTGAACCATGCAATAGAAGTACAAGATTTCTACCATTCGGCTAATACAAAGCATTCAGCGAGTGACTCAATCCTTTATTTAAGCTAGAACTAGGCTAATGTCAATCACACCTTGAGATAAACCCTTGTAGCTCTGTGCAGGGAATTGCAGTTTTCCACTAAACAATGCTGGTTAGGGGTATTAACCATATTCCATTCATTGGGGGCATTCCCAAAATAAGGGGCCTAGGATGAGGACAATACTTGAGCCCCACACCACATTTTTGGAATGTTCTCCACCTATGGCCCTTCACCCATCATAGAGCATGAGGCTAAGGCTATGATGAACCCCAACGTAAGGTAGACTGTGGGGCCACATGAGTGGGTGGAAGGGTTCTTATTCCTACTCCTTAGTGTGGGAGTGATCTTAGGCCTTGCTCCTCTTGTGCATGGTTGCCAGTCCAACTACTTGACAAATTTGAGAAAAAAAAACCCTAGTTGCTACCTAACATTATGTTTTAATTCTAAAGTCTATGTTTTAAAAAATAAATAAATTGGAGTTCATGTTGAGCTAACACTTATTTAACATTAACTTAACATTGTGTGCTATGTAAGATCTGCCCTAAATGACACCCTTAATTAAACACTTAAAACCCCATACATATATGTTTTTGTATATATGTGGTTTTTTTTGTGTGCATTGGATTATGACAAATAAAAGGCAATCACCAATCATTGCCCTCACACAATAAGCTGTAAAATTTGTAAATCTATCCTAAATCATACACGTTATATCAAACACTTCAAATCCCATGAATTGAGATATTTATAAATTTGTGTGCATGGAATGTGACAACTCCGAACTTATCCCCGAACACCTTATTTAGATAAATGTACACTTATTTTTTAACAAATGTTATACAACACCCATGTCCAAACACAAGTACAATATCATTGGTTGAGACTTTGAAAAAAGAAAAAAAGAAATTTTTTCTTGTCATGCATTCAATCATAAGGTGTGCTGTGAATGGTGATAGGTGTTTGACTGTTTGATCACCAACCTCTCTGTGAACTATTCAAATGTTTGATCATGGGTGTGTGTTTGTTGATGAATTTGTTTACCCTAACACACTCTTGTAGCTCATATTTCATATCTATCTATTTGAAGCAAGGTAGTTTGTTTTGTTTCATTTCATTTTGTTTTGTTTTCTCATGCTGAGATCTCCCAAATCACGGAGTTTGATGTCATGCTCTTGATGTCTTTGGAAAGCTCTTAATGAGTAGGGTTGCATCAATTGGTTTGAAACTCTTTGGAGCTACAGTGTGGAAGCCATTGATTATTGAATCATTTTTTCAATGAAACTAAATATAATCAAAATTGAAAACTGTATTGGAATTTGGGCGCATTCTTGGTGTTTTTGGAAAGCTCTCAGTCAGTCAGATGTAATAGAGTTTATTTCACAATTTTCAGAGGTGAGGTGTGGAAGATATTGATTTTTGAGTGGGTTTTGTTGCTGGAAATTCAAACAAGTTGCAAAAATGGGGTTTGGAAGGAAAATCAGTTGAGCCTTCAATGTGTTCACATTGCCAATGGCACAAGCTACACGAGTCTATCTATGAAGCAAGGTAGTTTATTTTGTTTCTCATGTTGACATCTCCCAGACTAAGACTAAGGTACTTGATATTGTGCTCTTGATATCTTCAGAAACCTCTTTATGAGTAGGGGTGCATTGACTTGGTTTGAGACTCTTTGGAGCTATGGTGTGAAAGCTATTGATTATTGACTCATTTCCTCAATCAAAATTAAATAAAATCAAAACTGAAAATTTTACTGAAATTTGTGAAAGATATTATTTTTGAGCAGATTTTGTTGGTGGAAATTCAAACAAATTGTAAAAAATTAGGTTTGGAAGGGAAAATCAGTTGAGCCCTCAATGTGTTCACACTTGGGCCAACAGGACAGGCTACACTGGTCATTGCAAAGTATTGTTTTAGGGGGGATGAAAAAGCTTAGTGGGTTCCCACCATTACTATATCTGCATGGTCCCTAAGAAAATTCGGAACTTACTCAAGACTGATAAGCATAATATGTGACTTATAAACTGTATACAAACTTGGCCTGTTTGACCCGAGGCCATAAAATAAAGATTCAAAAATGAAAAAGAAATGGAAGGGTGACTTTTAGCCAACTCCTTAAAAAGCATCAAAATTTGCAACCTGGTATCTTCTTGAATCTTCCTCCATTGATGATGACTATTGGGGGTTGAGGAGCATCAGCTCTTTTTTGACTTTAGATGCATAAAAGCAGTTGATGAGACAGGTTCTGCAAAAGGGCTTTACTACTAACACTTTTAAAAAGTGGACTTGGCCTTCAAATCCTTGGGCCACCCATGTGAAGCACTTGAATGAATTTCCATGGGCTGGTTGAAAGTTATTGGGTCAGCTGGCAAAAGACTTCTGAACACTAATTTGATGCCCAAATTTGATGAGTACGTTTCTTTTGGTTCAAGTCAGACTGAGATCTGATAAGTGGTTATCCCACCTGAACTCAGTTCAGTTCAGGCATTTCGTGGCTGGAATGTCCAAGGCAGGATTCGTTTCCAGTTTTGTGACGTCGCCACACTTGAGATTATTCACAAGAGGAATTAGTCCAATTTGGTTGGCTATAGGTCAAGAGGGAAGTAAAAGTTTTTTAAAACTGCAATATTTTGATGACCTGCTAGAAGCAGAACTTTGGGGGGGGGGGGGGTTATTTTCAAACTGGGGGGAAAAAAAAATTTGGG
>Ga0116227_10004491_pt1 | contig 30265 bp, 17 predicted proteins | sample S1TSphgellanicum_FD_89693 | JGI IMG/M metagenome (GOLD analysis project Ga0116227, IMG submission 89693) | Host-associated microbial communities from peat moss isolated from Minnesota, USA - S1T2_Fb - Sphagnum magellanicum MG | ecosystem: Host-associated > Plants > Peat moss > Unclassified... | reverse complement strand
GGGGGGGGTTGGGGGTGGTTTGTGGGGGGGTTTTTGGTTTGTTGTTTTGTGGTGAAGATTGCAGAACATTTTTTTGGGTTTTTTTTTTTTTTTTTGCGAATTGTTTTTGTTTGTAGCAAAAATGGCCATCATCTGTAGCAAGATGTGGAAAAAGTGGGCAATTATCTGAAGACAGATATAGCCAAACCTGGCTACAAATCCAAACATGAAAGCACTAAGCGTTGGGGGTGGCTGGAGTGGCGTAGTCACAGGTTACCCACTAGTTATTATAAAAACAGAAATGAGTGAGTACATATGTTCCACTGAAAAATGTTGATCCCTAAAAATTTTGTCATAAAATGCGCACTTAAACGGGTGCGTACTTAAGTGGGAGGCTACTGTAATGTGGTCAAGAAAAAGACATGATCGGCCAGCCTAGACTTTAATGTTCCTGCTGAACTCATCCAAATTTGCAGACTCCATGAGTAGCTCTCTGAATCCAGTGATGCATAATTCATCTGAATCACTCATAGAGCCAACTATCAATTACACATCCAGTAGCTGCAAATGTGAGGTATGCACTCAAGCATAAAGTTCTCAATTACACTTGTCATTGAGATGCAAGATCATACTCTTTTAAACTGTCCTTAATTTTGCAGGCACAAATTGCAATGATGAAAACATGGGGAACATTAATTAAACATTACCATTACAATCAATTGTCCTCTTTGCAATGATGGATGCTGGCATGAATTCCATTGTTATGAATGAAAGAAGAAGGTGGCAAAACAAGAATGGCCATCAACACAAAGTTCTTAAGTAATTTGCACCTTGGGGTTTCTTGTACTTCTTCTTTGGGGATCAAGCCAAGGTGTGCCCAAAATAAGCACCTAAAGACAAGGTGCAAGTCCATGAAGACACAATAACTACACAAAAAAGAAAAGGAAAACTAAAACTAAAACTAACTAAGAGTGATGGAAAGAAACAAGTACATAACTACATGCATGGGTAAGAGAGCCACTATGTATATGAATGGTGGATTGTTTTAATTTAACTACCTACTTGAATGAACAACCATGTAGGCAACAATAGTTTTATGCAAGAGCATGTATGTCAACACCCTCCCTTGTTCTTGACTTCACAAACTAATCAACATAGAAAGCAAGCAAAGTGTTTGCCTACTAGTGTTGATGAACATGGCTTCTACAAGACTCAAATAATATGCCTTGCAAGTAATCATAAAGTGTGAACCAAGCCCCTTGAATCTACATCCTTGTTTTCAAGCTTGACTTGTCTCATAACTTGGTGAATTGAATTTGACCCAACGGCTTAGTCAAAATGTTTGCCATTTGCTCCTTTGTTGGAATGTACAAGATCAATTTGTTATGTTATTGAATTAGTTTCACACTACATGTAGGTTCCTCAATGTTCTTGTTTTGATGTTGCCAAACATATCTTTTGATTTCACAAAGGAATTCAAAAACTTGTAATCTATTATCAAAGGGCGTAAACACCTAATTCATGTGGCTTTGTTGATATTGATTATGTAGAGATTTGGATGGACTAAAATCCATGATGGGTTACATCTTTATTCTTGAAAATGGACACATATATGGTGGAACAAAAAGTAGAGATGCATGGCAAAGCCTTCAACAAAAGTTAAGTACACGGTTTTATCTAAAGTTGCATGTAAAACCTTTTTGCTGGGGAAATTGTTGAATGAAATCAAGTTGTGAAATGATGTAGCCATGATCATACATTGTGATAACCAAAATTTCATGAAAATGACGTTGAATTTTGTATTTCACAACCAAACAAAACACATTGGTACATTGCAGATCAGTTCATTTGTGAACTTTACCACCATGCATCAATATTTAGTGGGATCCACAAAAAGATGAAGACATATTTAAAGATGTTTTTTCCAACAAAGACATATGTGTGGGATGGTAAATTAGCAAGGCATTTGTGGATGAACTTTTTGTAGGACATGTTGATGCCCTTAGGTCAATGCAAAAACTAAACACCTAGGCATAGATTAAGGTGACAAGGAAAAATATAAGAAATCTTTTCAATAATTGATCATGTAGCCATTTGATTTTGAAGGGCTGAATCTAAGTGAGTAAAAAATCATCCACATAAATTATGGTGATCAAAATCTTTCTATTTTCAAAAAGACAATGTAAATTTGGATCAAGTTGACAACTTGTCATTCTTTGTTCACACAAAAAAGGTATCAATTTTTTCATATCACATTTGAGATGTTTGCTTAAGGCCATTTGGCCTTATGATATTTACATACCTTATGCTCAAAACCAACAATGACAAACCCCTCAAGCTAGATGTGATACACATCTTCCTTCAAGTCTTCATTGATAAAAGTAGTTTTAATGTCCATGTGAACAACATCCCAATCATAATTAGTTGCAAGAGTCACCATGTCATAAATAGTGCTCCATTTTGCAACTAGAGCAAAAAAAAATTCATATTTAATGTTTACTTGATGTTCAAAACCTAATGTTATGAACCTTGCCTTGAGCTTGATAGGTTGATCTTCACTATGTAAACTCATTTGCTATGAATGGGTTGTTTACCTATGGGTAAGTTCATTAAAGACCAAATTTGGTTTTGATCAATGGAGGTTATCTCTTTTTCACTAACACATACCCGTTTAGGATCAACAAGAACATTAAAAAAAATGGTTAGTTTTTCAAGGAAATCATGCTTGCAAGTTTGGCATTAAAATTCAAATGGTTCCTAAGCCTTGTGGAAGGTGCTCTTATATGTGGGATGCAACGTAAAATAAATGAAATGGATTCACCTTTGGGTGACAAAGGTGCATGTGAAAGGAGACCAAAATCTAAAAAAGAAGGACCCAATGGGGCTTTGAAATATTGAAACAATTGGTGATGAAGAAGGAATAGTTCTAGGACAATCACCTTGTGAGCTAAAATCAACTAGTTCAAGGTGCAAACATGCTAACACGACTCACCTAAGGTATAACCAATTTACATGTTTTAAAATGGTACATCAAGTTAATGTTTAAAATGTTACATATATAATGGGTTCATTTTTAAAAATTATAACGAATATAATAAATATAAAATACCCAAAATCTCTTCTAAAGTAATAACTAGTGTTTTTCATTACTCAAAGGACTTTTTTAAAAACTTGAAATGATTATGACATAATTTTGAAAAAAAATTAATACCAACCTAAACATAATAGTATAATTTTTAAAAAAAAAGATTTAAAAGACTTTTCAAGATTATTTTGAGATAATCATAAAGAAAGGAGGTGGGTGTGGACCATGTTTAGATCTTTGCACACTAAGTTCAACATGTCCAAAAATGGAATTGTGGATAAAATGTAAAGTGGGCATGGGAGATTTATTGGCTAACACTTACACTTATGTTTTTCAACAACATTTTTTAGTGTGTACACAAACCATGTTTGGGGACGCATTAATATAAATTTTTCATTATCATTTCATTGGAGGGTGGATGATAACATTTGAAAGCCTTGGTTTGCTTACAAGAACACAACGTAAGAATTTTGAGTTTAACTTTTTACACTTCTTATTAGCCATGTGCACATGAATTATGCTTCCAAAGGTCCTCAATTTGTTCAAGTTCAGTTTTTGACCAAAGAACCTTTCATCTAGTGTGGTGCCTTGGTTAACTTTTATCAAAAAGAGGTTTGTGAGCAAGTTTGTAATGGAAACTACTTCTACCCCCTCCTTTATCACCTTTTAAATATTGAATCTTTCCACCTATGGTGTTTTCCACAATTGCCTTGAATTATTTTTAAGTAAAGAATTGTTTGAAATTTGTGCTTAAAGAAGCACACTCACCTTTTTAAATTAAAAACATTAATGAACATGTGATGAAAAATTGAACTCTACCATGTTATGCAAAATGTGGACCACATAAATCTGAGTGCACAAGTTCCAAGGTCTTTGTTACCCTATGGACAATAGACTTGGGTGTACACTCTCAATGTTATTTGCCTTCCATGCATCCTTGACGAAATGGTACATGTAGTTGAATTGGAGGAATGCCTATAGTTAAGCCATGGGTGGAAAGAAACACGTATGTTTTATGAATGCAAATGTCCTAATCTTCAATGCCACACCCACGAAGGGTTGGACATTCCTTCCACTAAAAAAATCATTGGTATTGGTGTGGATGGAACTATTGTTTCTTTCATCTTGTAAAGTCCATTCTTGGGATCATGAATCCCATGACCAATGACTTTGTGATGAGGTTTTGATAAGAATAGACACTTCTTATCATCAAATATCAAGATTATGCCTCTATTTGTCAACTTCCCAAGATACAACAATTTTTTGGTGCAATCAAGGACATAAAGAACTTCATCCATGTTAAATTTTGTATGTAGTAGTAAACAAATTTACAAACCTTTTGCCTTTAATGGCAAGATTCTCTCTTCTAGCAAACTTCACGTATGGTGGGTGTTCATAAAGCTTTAAGTTTGCCATGGTGTTTTGTTTTATTACTATATATGTTTGTTAACACTTGAATAAAAAAAAAATTTAATTCTAATTCTAAGACATTGATGCCACATTTAAAGAAGTCTAATGATGTTCCATCAATATTGAAATATGAATCCCTTTTTCGTTCTATGACATTTGCCTTTGAATTTTGATGGTTGTGATTACTACATCATTATCATGCATTCTTCATCATTTCACATGTAAAATAAGGGCAACCCCTCATTAGGTGGCCAAACTCTTCACAAAAGTTATAAGGATTGATTGGTTTGTGTTGAAAGCCACTCATTGAATGGTCTTCGCTACCTTAAGGTCAAAACCCACTACATCCAGGCTTTAAAAATATATATATCTCCTTTGGAAGCTTGAAATTTGATTAATTTGATTTCATATCCTAACCATCAAGGCCTCTACACTATCACTATTGTTCATGTTATTGGCTTAAAATGCAATACATTTTTCTTCTTGCATTAATCATGTTAATAGTTTAATAAATGTTGAAAGTTGCAAGTTCCCATTAAATGTTTGTAGGACCCTTCCAAAACTATCGAAAAAGGTGTTGAACTCCTTTTCCACCAAGTTTTGTTCATCCATAGCTGCACCAATGCTTACAAGCTCAAATTGTATCTTTTGAATTTTTTGCAAATATTCCGTTGTGGCATGAAAATAGGGTTGAGGTGTTTTCAAACTAGCCACATCAAGTGTGTCATCTAAGTTCACCAACTTTTGTTTTGGAGTTCATCATTCATAGTTGATGCACTTTGTGGATGTGCATGGCCATTCTCTATGATGATTGGCACGTTTCTTTTTATTTTGTGTTGGATTTGTTGTGTTGCTATTTATGTTAACAGGTTGTTATTGTGGTTTGACAACAATCATCGCTGAAGGTTTGGAGGGGCATTCTTGATTGCTTGGAGAAATGGGGCAAGAGAGGATTGGTTAGGTTGGTGAAGCTCAGTGGAGGTGAAAAAATATATATATATATGAAGGGATTCTATGAGTGGAAAAAAGGGCTAAGTTTTTCAAGAATTCAATCGTAAGGATATATTGTTCAAGTGATTAACAGTTGAATAGAAATAACTTGTTGTAGTATGTTCAAGGGCTACAATTTTGATGTAGCATAGAATCTCTGTTGTGTTTGTGTTGCATTTTAAGTTGAATTGGTTTAGTTGTGTAATTAGGGGTCAAACATGGAAAAATGATGATAGGTTCAAAGCAATTCAAGAGCGGTTTGTGGGATGTGTGATGCATGTGATGTATTGGCCATGTACGTGGTATGATGTTGTTATAAATTGTGGGAAGGGGGAGAAAGCACCTTGATATCAAGAGCTTTGAAGCAAAGATTACATTGGGAGAGAGTGTTGCAATTGTTATTGAGTGTTAAGTAAAGGGATTATTGTGAAGTTGCTAGTTTGTTATTTTGAATCATTGTGTTCATGTTTTCATTTCATTTGTGTTTTCTTGTTGAGTGTGCTTGGATTTTCTAGGCTTTTGTTGTCAACGGGTTTCATGGTGTATTGGAAATGTTTCCTAAGGCCAGTTGGCTCGTGAGATTGAATTTAGAATGAACTGATCTCCATGGACCCATTGATTAATATGATCCACATAGAGTAGGAAGTTGGGTAATTCATGCACAATAGAAGTAGTGGTAGAGGTGGAGATGTAAGATTGCCTATTTAGGTGATGCATATTTTTTTGTCAGGAACATATTATAATTGCTAGATCTTTCTATGATTTTCTTAGGGAATACAAGTGTGATGCTCCTTGTTCTTTTTTGTTACACCGCCACATTAAAATAGTTGCCAAGTTTGATTATTGTTAGCTTGTGTTTGAACATTGGCCTTGTAGAATTGTTTAACACCATGTAAAGATTAGAAAGAAATTTTCATGTTACTTGGGGTTATTAAAACTAGTAATGGAAGGCATAATGTGGTCATTCATAAATGAATTTAAAATGGTGAGTGTTTTTATTATTAACTTTTGAAGTCTTTCAACCTACTGAACATTATGTGAATCAATGATTCTGACTGGAATGAAGCAATCAACAATATTCCAAATGTCCCCACAAAGGAGGATATTCGTAATTTTGAACTTCCAAATGGAGTAACTTAGTGGTCCAATTAATTTTTTGATTTCAAAAACTAGATCTTGACTCATCATTGTGAAAGTATATATATTTAAAAATGTCTTCACTCATAAACTTGTTAGTGAGATTATTGTAATAACCATAAAACAATTACATGAAATCTTTATTAACTTGATCCCAAAAAAAAAAACTTAAGAAAGCTTAAACTTTTAACAATCAACACGTCATATCTTGAAAAGTTGCATTTTTTTTTAAACCAAAAAATCTTAACTCAAATTTTTTTTCACTCCAATAAAATCATCTACATTCAGTATCTTAGGATCTTAATCCATTGACAACTCTAGCAACATTATGTGCACACATTAATCTCAAAGTTCAAGCTCATGCATTACCACCCATAATATCAAATACACCTTTGTTTTAATACCATGAAAGTGCAATAATTAAACAACAAAAAAAAGGAAAACTAGAATTAACTAAGAACAAATGAAAAAAAACTACATAATTATGTGCATGGGAGAAATAACCATTATGTAGATGAATGGTGGATTGTTTTAATTTAAGTACCTACTCTAACTAACTACTAGGTAGGTAACAATAGTTACCTGGAAGAACACATATGTGAATAGTGTAGTCCTACCTTGCATATTGAAAATGTACCCCATCCCTCAACTTTACCCATGTAAAACATGAAGTGAAATGAATTTATTATCGTTAATTTAAAAAAGAGTTGTAGGAGGGGAAGGTTCTTACTAATGTTGGGTGGTTTTTGACTTTTATGAAAAATCTTTAGTTCCAATTCTAAAAAATAAATTAGAGGCATTTTGAGTTCAATTCTTCAGAAAAAGAAAATCTTGGTTCTAATTCTAGGTTTAGTTTTTAAAAACAAAACAAAATCCTACTTTTAGTTTTGGTTCCACTCCAAAAAATCAAACTTGGTTTCATCCCATTCCAAGTAACCTAAGTTGAAGCCAATGATTAACTACTAGTTACCCTTCAACCAACCCTCAATTATAGTCCTTTTTTCAAAACTCCTAGATTTTTTTATTCCAATTCTGATTTTTACAAAAAATAAGATTTTGGTTTTAGTTAAATTTTGATTCTTTTAAAAAATAAAAACCTCAATTTTGATTCCAATCTTGATTCCAAAAACCAAACCCAATGTTGATTTGGGTTTTAGTAACCAAAACTTGTGATTCTAACCCTCCAAACCCAATACCTGCTTAACATTAGTTCTTACACTCACTCTTTAGGAAGGGGGAAGAACTTGCACCTATAAATAAGCACAAGATTTATTCCACTCTTAAAGAACTTAGGCATAAGGTCCATCCTCTTTTCAAATAGAAACATCCACAAATATAAAGTGCAATATAAATACACTAAAAAATAATTTTGGTTTGCTTCATGCTTTTACAAAGCTCTCAACCAAAGTCATTGATGTATTGTTTGTCCACGTAAATTTGATCAGGGTAACTTGGGAAGAGGTTATTTTTGTGACTTTGTATTTTGGTCATTTGATGTTATGAAGGACATTCTCCCAAGAACACTTGTTGTGGGTTAGGCCTTGATTGTAACCTTCAGTTCTTTGTTACTTTGTCCTCATGTTTCCATTTCAAATTCATGGTTGACACCACCTAACTTCACTTCATATTTTTTACCTTTGGCATGAATGACATTTTTCTTTTTTCATTACATGAAATTTTGCCATCTAACAACCATCTTCTTCCATCTTTGAACTTTATTTTTGGTTTTCTCATTCAAATCCTTTCATCACTTGTCTATTCATGATCCACCATTGAATTTCACAAATAATTCATTGGAAAAATGAATTCACAACACATTAGAACTCTATGGGCCACCAAACAGGCCACAGTGAACCAGCACCCACCACCAGCACACCATCCACTGGATGTCTGTTATTACTCAGCCATGGATGAACCTCAACTGAGTTAATATTTGGTTTCATCTTGGTAACCAATTCTGTACAAAATAGGTCTCATATATAGGCAGATAGGTAGGAAAATAGGCAGCTTTTAGGTAAGTAGATGGTTTTATACATAAATAAATAAGGGGCTGTTATTACTACCTACCTACTAACAACCTGCTTGTGGGTTGTTAGTAAGTAGGTAGGTAGACAAAAAAAAGTAACTGAGCTAACTCAACCATGATTAACTAACTAGGGAACTGGAACCCCAACAGAAAATTGTTTTCTGACCACTTATCATTCATCCTTCATGGTGCACTGGTGGGTGCTGGTTTCACTGTGGCCAAAACAAACAGACACGTGTCCTGGGGAGAAACTTAGGGTGAAGGTTCCCCATCACCTCTTCTTCTTCCTCTCACATGTTTGCTTACACCCCTCACCATAAACCTCCCAAAAAATCCCTGGCAACACAACTGGGCACAACTGGAGCTCACCTCTCACACATCCACCACACACACACCCCCTCCCCCACAAGAAGAAGAAGAGCAGTACACTCCAATTAATTGAACTACTTAGCTACTTATTACCCTCCTGTCTCAACTCATTTCTTTTTTCCTGAGCGGCTCCACTTGCTGGCTAGCTACATAGATTTTCACTGCTCCTACCTGTGTACAGCTACTATCATTCCTCTTGAACCTTGTGGGCATTAGATGTGCTGAGATTCAGCATTTCGTACTGAGTTTCAGCATTTCATACTGAGATTTAATAAAAAAATTCCTTACTTTGCAGATACCACTAAAAGAGGGGTTAGGGGATGAAAGGAGGCCCAAAGACAGGGTGAAAACAGGGTGAATTTGCAGATATCTCAATTGCCTAACTATTTTCAATTTTGTTTTGTATTTTGTCACCACAAGTGTGAAAATTCGCCACAAAATGAAAACACTGTTTACTTGCAAGATTTGTACTTTAATTTTAAGGTACCTATGAATTATAATTAGCAATAACAAGTAGGTAGGTAGGTAGGTAGGTAGGTACAAGGGGGAGTTTTGTCAGAGCTTATGAGAACTGGTTTTTTACATCTACCTACCTACTTACCTACCTACCTACCTACTTTCGTACTTTTTCTTTCTTTCACATGGTACTTTTACTTACTGTCCAGCAGGGTTTGTTTTAAGGATTTTTTTGATGTAACCAAAGTGGCAATCATCCAGCAAATAATTTATCCACATTTGGCTACATAATAGATATGAAGGTAGAGAAAGAAAAAATAATAATAATAATAATAATAATAATAATAATAATCCTTGCATATTCTTGGCTGGCTACTTTCTGGAAGTTATATCAGAAGACTCTGGCGATTTGGAATTTTTTTAAAAATTCGAAATCTGGCGAATTTGGATCATTTTTTTCCCATGAAAAATCCAGATGTGTAGACGAATATCATATTTTTTCAGGTCGAAATTTGGCGAAAACTGCTGCTCCTGCTGCGATTCATTGCCCGCGCGCGTCTGTCTTCTGCCATAGCTTCGCTCCCTGCGTGTACCTGACTAGATTTTTTCGCTGCATATTCTTTGTAGCTACGCGACGCGCGTAATTTGATTTTGGTCCGTCCTTGTGCAGCACAAGTGAATTCCAGTCGTCATGTCGTCGAACATTCGCGCTTGCGCGGTGATATTCATCATCCTAAACTGTGCAGTAGAGACAGAAAAATTAGTATTCGTTGCAGAGGACGATCGAGCTTTTATTTAGTACTGTAATTGCACGTAGATTGAACTTGATAGTAAGGCTAGCTTGATTGCTCAATCCTTAAATCAACTCCTCAGTTGCTTGCATGCATGATCATCATGCATCATTAAGAAGAATACAGGTTTTGTGATTACAGTTTTGACAGTTTGGTTTTTTTTTTCTTGTTTGTTTTTTTTTTTCCTTGCAGATCTTCTTGAACATCACAAAGTTCTTGTAGATTGTTGCACTTTTGACAACAAAAAACAGCTTCACGTTCTGAAAGTTGAAAGGCTAGTGAAGTACTCGTCAGCTGTTGTAATGGACAGATTGAAGAGTTCATTGAGTAGAAGCAACTATCGGCATGTCTGGAAGGCTCACCCTGAGATGCTGCACATGAGCTGCAATGGCCTGTCTGAATCTGATCATGATCATCATTGCAATGTGGTCGAGCAGGATGAGCAGCATGCATGCGGCTACCATAAAATTAGCAAGAGTACCAATCCTTTTGTCGTTGTGAGTATTGATGGATCAACGTCCGAGAGGAATGGAGGATCAAGAGGTGGAAGAGATCATCGGCGTAATATAGATGGAGAAGGACTGCTGCACCTCGAGCAAGCTGCTGTAACGTCTAATCCCGCTGGGGGGACTGAAAAGGAGCTTCAGCCGGTGTCTCATGGGCTTTCTCGAGGATGTAGCTATGACTTTCCCCTTGACAAGAGGGAGGTTGAAACTAGGCCTGCTGCTGCAAAGGAGGAAGAGGATCATAAGAAGACGTCGATTGCAGCGCATGTGGAGCAGCTGGATCAAAGCTGCAGGAAGACTACTGGAAGAGCTGCAGCAGCTGGGAGCAGCTTTGATTTTGGAGTTTCAGTTGATCCTCCAACTCAACTGATCGGGAGCTTCTTGCAGAGGCAGCGGGAGAGTGGCGGCAACTCTTTGGATATGGCACTCAACAACATGGAGCTCGAGGATGCCGGCGCTACTTCCCAATGCAACTTCAGAGATTCTTGTGAGAACAGCCAGCCTCTGCAAGCTGGTGGTGACATGGAGGTTCTTGACAGTACAGCTGCTGCTGACGACTGGACAAAGCTTAGATCAAGGTCCCGCTCCAGGAACAAAAGCACAAAGAGCTTCAAGCTGTATTCAGGTGAGAGAAGAAGCTCCGATCCGGATACACCAGCTAGCGTGTCTGGAGTTCTTCAAGCTGCAGCAACTTTCAACAGACAGAAATCAAGGATTGCAGAAATGTCGCCGGCTCCTGCAGCTTCTTACAAAAGCAATCCGATGATGCAGTCAGGCGGAATTGCAGCAGCAGCAGCAGCAGCAGGACGAGATCAGCAGCACAAATCACATCAGCTCAGATCTCAGCAGTTGAAGTCAGGAGTTTTGCGACACACAGGGATGCTAGGGAGACTGGAAGAAGAAGACGACCCATTCAAGGATGTGGATGTACCTGATCGCTACCGAAGTCAGAAATGGAACTACGTGATCTTCTTGGAGTTTGTTGCATTTGTGATGATCGTGGGAGCTTTGGTGTGCAGCACAGTTGTTCCGCATCTGCGTCGACACGTGACCTTGTGGGGACTAAATCTTTGGAAATGGGTAGTTCTAGCGCTCGTCATCGTGTGCGGGCGTCTGGTCTCAAGCTGGATCATCCGCATCGTCGTCTTCTTCTTGGAGCAAAGCTTTCTTCTGCGGAAGAAGGTGTTGTATTTCGTGTATGGGTTGCGAAGAGGAGTGCAGAATTGTCTCTGGCTTTCCTTCGTGCTCTTGGCATGGCATTTCGTTTTCGATCCCCGCGTGCAACAAGCTACCAAGGCTCTGATTTATGTTACCAAAGTGTTGCAATGCTTGCTCATTGCTGCTGCTTTGGCGATGGTGAAAACGTTGCTTGTCAAGGTGCTTGCCTCTTGCTTCCATGTCGACACTTACTTCGAGCGCATTCGCGACTCTCTTTACAATCAGTATCTGTTGGAGACTCTTTCCGGACCACCATTGTTCAAAGCTGCGGCAGCACTCCAGCAGCAGAAACTCGAGAACGAAATAGCTGGCTTACGAAACGCTGGTGCTGTTGCCCCTGGCTTGGTGGAGCCCATGATAAGAAGCTCTTCCAGCTCTCGCAACAGAAACAAGACCACCACCACCAACAACAACAGCTGCAAGAACAACACCGCTACTGGAATTGAAGATGCAGTGCAGAAGAAGAAGAGTGGGTTGATAGGCAGAGGATCTGGACTCGGCGGCGGCGGTGCCGACGACGACTACAACAGCAAGAACAAGAACAAGAAATGTGAAACCATTAGTATCGAGGAGCTTAACAAGTTCAGCCGCAAGAACATTTCAGCCTGGAACATGAAGCGACTGGTGAAGCTCGTCAAGCATACTGGCGTTGTCACTCTCGCTGACAACATTCATGACGATGTCAACAACGGCGAGACTGAGGTCAATTCCGAATGGCAAGCGAAAATCGCCGCGAAGCAGATCTTCAAGAACGTTGCGAAACCCGGATGCAAGTATGTACTCATGATCCTCTAATCCTAATTCAAAGAACGTTGCAAATTCCGGATGCAAGCATGTTATGTGCCATGATCCTCTAACCCTAATTCCAAGAACGTTGCAAATCCCGGATGCAAGCATATTATGTGCCATGATGCTCTAACCCTAATGTCAAGAATGTTGCAAATTGCGGATACAAGTAGGTACCCATGGTCCTGTAACCCTAATATCAGGAATGTTGCAGAATGCAGATGCAAATATGCACCATGATCCTTTAACCCTAATATCAAGAATGACATTTAGATGAATTGGGCCCATGATCCTAACCCTATCTATGTGCTTCAACAAAACAAATATAATTCTATTATTCTCTTGTCAATCTCAGACCAAACAAATCAATAGTAATCTCTCCACAATGCTGGACCTGGCTCACAAGATACTAAGATGGGTTACCCAAGTATGCGGGGTGCAGGTTCATAGACAAAGATGATCTCCTGCAGTTTGTGAGTGAGGAGGAAGTCACCCATGTACTCGCCTTATTTGATGCTGCTGTTGAATCGGAAAAGATTACTGCACAAGCTCTCATGAATTGGACGGTTTGTAAATTGCTCCTTCAATATACATGTTGTCACTAAGTCTTGAACAACACTGCCATTGAAGATTTTTTCAGATGATTGGGTTTCTTTCTTTTTAGTGCTCTCTGTCTATCGATGGCTCACAAGAGTCTGAAGTAAATTTTCTTTTCTTTTATTGAAATGCTACAGGTGAATGTGTATAAAGAGCGACGAGCATTGGCCTTGTCGCTGTGTGACACAAAAACAGCAGTAAACAAGCTTCATCGCTTCATCAATGCTCTCATGTTCATGACTGTGATCATCATATGGTTGTTGGTGCTTGGTATTGCTACCACACACTTGATATTGTTTCTCTCATCACAGCTGCTTCTCATCGTGTTTGTGTTTGGCAACACATGCAAAACAATCTTTGAGGCTATCATCTTCCTCTTTGTCATGCATCCCTTTGATGTTGGTGATCGTTGTGTCATCGATGGCAACCAGGCATGACTCATTTCCCCTTGTCTAATGCTTGAATCAAATAAACTTTTTAGTAGCTGTAATCCTCCTCCTTTTTGTACATTGAACTCAGTGAGGCTACTTGTACAGTATTTCACTTTTGCTCATGTAGATTGTCATCTCAGATTGTCACAAACTTTTCTCGTGTTTCATTCTTTGATTGCAGCTTGTGGTTGAGGAGATGAATATTCTGACTACAGTTTTTCTAGGAGATGCGGATGTGAAGATTTGGTACCCGAATTCTGTGCTTGCCACCAAACCCATCCAGAACTTTTACCGCAGTCCTGACATGGGTGACAACTTTGATTTCATTGTAGCTGCTTCAACACCTGCAGAGAAGATTGCACAACTGAAAGAAAGGATTGGCAGGTAAATAGTTTCACCACCTCAATACTGCTCCTTCTTCTTCACTGGCTATGTCCAACACATTGATGTGATGATTAAATTCACTAGCTAAACTACTCATTCAAATCTCATCACAACTAGAAAATCATGATTATTGAGATATGATTCCCCTTCATTAAATGATGATCTTCAAGAGCCTCAGAAAGATCATGATCAATGTTGAGCATTAAAAGAGATTAATAACAATGGGTGATTTGTTTTTTGGATGATGCAGATATATTCAATGCAATTCAAATCATTGGAAGCCAGATTTCTGTTTGATAATTCTTGACATAGTTGAGATGCACCAGTTGAAGCTGTCACTAGGTTTAACCCACACCATAAATCATCAAGAATTTGATGAGAAAATGAGTCGCAAGTCTGATCTGTTGTGGGAGATGAAAAAAATCTTTGAAGATCTGCATATTGACTATCATCTACAACCCCTAGACATCATCCTGCATAAGGGAACTAACAACTTTCCAATAACATACTTGTAAGATGTGTTTTGGGTGGATGAGTGTTTCTTATTTTTTTGCAAAGGCAAATGAGGGGAATTTACATGACTTTTTATGTCATGGGTGAGATTTGCATCTCAGAGATGAAGTTTCATTTGTAGCAGCAAGATAAAAATGGGTTTTGGTTGGTGAGTGTTTCCATTTTCTTGCAAAGGCTAATGATGGAGATTTTATGACCTTTTTTTTGCACAAGTGATCATCTTCTTACAAATGAAGCTTTGATTCATAACAAGAAGTTGAACTTGGAGTATATTTTTCATTCAATTTATTACAACAAGTTCAAACAAGTCCTTGCATCACATGCTCCATAGAATGCTAGCAATATTCCAGTATTTTAAGGACTCTACAAAACTCCAAGCCCATTGTCTTTATAAGATCTTGTAGGTTTTCGGTTGTACATGGAATGATTATCTAATCCATGGATACAATCAAATTTGCTAATTTCTCAAACAATGAAACTTGTGCTTTTGTTGAAATAGGCTAATAACAACTTCTTGAGATAGTTCAATAATTATAATTTATTATCTACACTAAAAAGATATGAAGCTTAATAAGTTTTCAATTTTGCCATGTTCAACGTCATAAATGCTAATTGTTGAAGGTATTACATCTATAGTTTTAATTCGGAGTTGTTGCATCTATAATTATTTATTAACTAATAAATCATTAACAGGAAATTACAATGTTGAATGCTTACCCAAGCATGGTATGGATTATGGTATGCCAATGAGTAACATAAAACTATTGAGAAAAATGGTGTTTGTTGGGCTTAAACTCTCAAATTTTGTAGGAAAATGACTTCAATCATTAGTGAATGATAGGGCTATTAAGGAACTCCGTGATATGTAATTCTTGTATATTTTATATAATATGGCTTGAAGTGACTCCTTCCTAGCCTATGAAACAAATCAATGGAAGCACATTTAATACAAAGATAAAACATGAGATTAATAATAGACAATGAAATCTTAGGTCTTGAACTTGTCTTCCACTCTTGAACTTGTTTTTGACATCGATTAGCCTATCAACTAGCATTTCCCAGTGATTTTTTTTGTGGCAAAAGTTCACCATTTTGTTAAAAAGAAAGTTCCAAACAACATAGTAAAAGGATTTTTTTTTTGAAAAAAATCCAAAAAAATTGACATATTTTAAGGAAGAAAGTTATGAAATAGCCAAAAAATTTGGAGGATTTGGGCAAATCTATAGCTTTTTTCTTTTGAAATTCCCATATTTAACTATTAGGTTCTAATGGTTTGTCAACATGTAATAAGATTTCTAGATTTTTTACTTCTTTATTCTTCTTGTAGTCATATTTGGCTAATCCTCTTGTGGCTAATCACCACTCTTGGTGCATGTTTACAAAATAGAAACAAAATTAAATATGAAAATAATCTTTTCTTTCAAAAGTTATTGTTAATTAATTAACAAAATTCAAACTCATTCTATTTTTGAAGTGATAAAATTTGTGGATTTGATCTTATGGTGTGCCAAACCAAAAAGATGCATAAAACCCTAAGAGGCACATGGCTTTAAAAATTCATGAAACTGCAATGCACATACATTTTAATAATGTGATTTATTTTGTTAAAGCAATGGATAATGAAATAAATTAAGGTGTAAATACATGAGATGCATGCCACAATACTTATATTGTTCCTACTTAACATTAGACTTGATTGTACTTCATATTATCTCATTTACTTTATACATAACAATTTGTATTCCTTAACAAACAAACAAAAAATCAATTTTGTAATGTAACCTTTGTGATGAGCATCCCTATACAAATTTTGCCTTAATTGGCAATTAGTTTTACAAGACCATCAAAAAACAATTAGCACATGGATTTGGTGACACTTTCCCCCCAAAAAAACAATTGGACAAATTTTGGTAACATTTTAATAGGAAAAAGGGCCTTTTGCCAAAAGGATGAAATTATTGTCACCTTTTGGCAACTTTTCGCACAAGATTAAAAAGATAGCTCCTTAACATAAGGCTTAAAACACAATCAAACCAAAATTGCACAAGAATGTAATAACATGAGATGCATAACAATATATATCATATCTTTGCAATAAATAGAATATCAAATCATTTTCTCCCACTTTGATTACTATTAAACAATGTTTTTTTAATGGCAAATTTTTGTATTGTGATGAAAATTAATAACAAGAATGTGTTGTTGTAGATTTTCTTTTTTTTAAAAACAAATTGGACAAATGTTGAGGATTTTGTTTTGGGAAACAATGTCATCACATTCATATTTACTACTAACTAACTACTATTTTGACAAACATTTCATAATTAATGTGAAATTTGTTTCGAAATGCTCACCACTTTGGGTTCATCACAAAATTCATGGAAAAAACATTTTTTTAAGTTTTTAAACTCTAAAATGAAGAAATACTTTAATATTATAATGAACTTGAAGTATTATGCATGTGCATTACATGGTATTTTGAGTTTGAATAATTAATAAAATAACAACAGATCTTCAAGTAGCATCTAATATATATTATTAGTTAATGTTTAGGTATTTTATTTTTTTAAAATATACAATCACATTCTTGTGTAAGCATTTTTGAACATGATTATGTTGTTGATTTTGTCAAATTGTTTACTACATACATTTCATTACAATAGTCTATGGAACTTCACAAGTTATGGGTGCACGCATGGTAATGTTTTGTTGTGAAGCTTTTAAGTTTAGAAACAAGAGCTTGATTCGTCATGATCGTGTTTAGTAATGGTTTATTTGTACTAATTGAGTTTAACAATCATTGTTTTGTCATTTATCAATTCATTGTGCTCACGTTTTTAGCTATGTTATTGTTTTGTAATGGAAAGTACTAATGATTTTTCTAGTGTTAGAAAATTTAATAGGAAGAATTTTCAAATTTGGAAACATTAGTTACAATCCAATTTTTGTGGACTAGATTTTTTGGAAATTCTAGAGGGCATAGAGATCTTAAACAATGTTGAAGGTGCAATTACATGGAAACGTGAAGATGTGCAAGCTCACATTATTCTTACACAAAGCATTGATGATAAGGTTTTGACTAATTTGTTGAATTATGAAACTTATACATAGAGCTAACATAAGCTTATCCTATTACATGAACAAAAGTCCACAAAAAATAGTCATCACTTGTAGCAAGAATTCTTTGAATGTAAAATGTCTAACGGTCAAGATGTAGGTGATTTTCTTAGCAAAATAAAATCTATAACTTGCCAATTGAAGGATCTAAATAAAGTTTTTGATGATAGTGTTATCATGACCAAAATCATTTTTAACTTACTAGGTAAGTATGATGGTTTGATGACTACTTGGGACAACATGCTAAAGAATCAATGAAAACTTGAGAATTTGATGCTAGGGTGTTTCCATGGTACAATGTAAACAAAAAGGAGTCACAATGTTGTAGTTTTCATTACAACACATTTTTTTAGTGACTTTCTAAGTATTTGAAGAAGATTTTGTAATAGAAATGTGGAATTAAAGGTGGATCACATCATAAGCTCTCATTATGTTATGACATTGGTGCACATTTGAACAATTCAATGGTTGATTAGAATACATTTTTCGCTTGCAAGAACTTGTCACAAAGACTACAATTTGACAAAAGGATTGTGAAATACTAGTTTTATTTTTCCATGAAATTTTTCACATACAAAAAAACAACCATAATGAATAATCTTTTTCATGAAAACTTTATTTTAAAGTAATGATGTTAATATTAAACGATAAATAAATCTTCAATAATACATTATGTTACGATAATGTTGATGATTATGATTTTTTTAAGTTGTAAAATGTTTTCCCATTAAAGATGTAGTTAGGTAAATTTTTTCTAATTGTTATAGAAAGATAAAATGAAAAATTTTAATTAATGAAAATTATAAATTGATGTTAAACAAGGTGTTGTAAATTTTTTTATTAAATTATTAATGTACAATTACATAAAGGGAAAATATGAATTAATTGCATATTCATGGTTTATATTACGTGTTTTACTTTTAAGGCCTAAATAAACCATATGTGATTTTAAAAAAGAATTCAAAGTGAGTGAAATTTTATGTGTTATTTCTTTTGATACTATATATATTTCCAAATTTGACATAAAGTGTGTACATTATACCATGGAAACACCAACTACAACTTTTAAAGGAAGAAACAAAGATCAAAAAACGTAAATTTAAGCAAGATCATTCCACTAATGCAAAAGCATTTGTAACCAAAACTACTATAATTTAACCTCCTCTTTTGGATGGTAAGCACAAGTTAACAATCGTGGGAAACTACTTGCTTCCTATGCTAGAATTAGTGGGACTCAATGATAGAATGTTTCATCTACTACAACCAATCAAAATCAATGATTGAATGTTTGGAAAGGATTATTAACTATCACTAAAAAACAATTCATTTTTTTGCAACTTATCTTATGTAACTACAACTGTCTTATGCAACTAAAAAATGTTGCATGCAATTATTTTTTAGTTTCATGTGACATGTAGTTGCATAAGACAATTTTTTTATTAATGTATTATTATGTGGCAACCACCATTGACACAAGAACAACGTTACGCATGACATGATAATATTGTTTCCCATAAGTTCATCACATCATGTTTTAATTATAGAAGCAAAGGACATTGGGCAAAGGAGTGTCCACATCCTCTAAGATGGAGAGACCCATAGTTTGCACAAGTCACCAAAGGTTCTACGCTTACATCTAATAACCATGCATGAACATGGATGATGATTTCTTCTTCTCATGCACATCAAATCAATGATTGGTTTATAGATAATGGTGTTATGCACCACATGACAAACAAAGGAAAGTTGTTCCACAATTTTCAAAAGACTCTTGAACAATTTTGGCTCATTGAAGCAGCCTTGATAAATGGTTGAGTTACTTGCAAAGGAGACATACACATCATTGTGTCACATAATGAATAGGAAGAGAATGTTTTTTTTAAAAATGTTGTTTACATCAAAGGATTCCAAAAATAAAATAAAATCCCATTCTTCAAGCAATTGTTAAGCCAAGAATGATAATCACTTATACCTTTAATGGAGTTTGATTTGAATTAAAAAATCAAATTTTTATTCCACAATTTTTGAAAGGAGTTCTTTATAAGTTTAATTTTGAAACTATTTTTCCTATTCATTTTGTCATTCTTGTTATCGTTCACCTCACTTTTGAAATCAAAGTTTTTTCTAACATGGAAACATTCAAGAATCTATGTTTATGGCATGTTCATCATTTTATGATCAAACAAATGATTTCCAATAAGTTGGTAGACGGAATCCATTTAGTTGATTTAGAAATAGTTCCTGAAATTTTTCATAGTTATGCTTCTGGTAAGTAACACCATGCAACTATTCCTTTTCATTCAAACAAAATTGGTGTTTGATAATTAGGCATACTTTTTCATAGTGATCTTTTAGAAAAAATGTTAGTAAATTCTCTTGGAAGGTCACATTACTAGATTTTTTGAAGGATGATCATTCTAGTTATCAATTAGTTTTCTTCAATGTTCACAAATTTAACATTTTGAGTTGTTTCAAAGTAGTTATTCATCAATCCCTTCATGAGACAAGCAATCAGATTCTAAGACTTGTAATTAGTCAAGGAAGTGAATACATGAATCATGTTTTTCAATTGTTCCTTATTCAAAAATGAATTGTGCATGAATATAATGCACCCTACATTTCATGGCAAAATAACCAGAGTTTGTGAACAAGATAATCGCACTATTGTTAAAACTACAAGGAATATGTTTTACTTTTCCAAGCTACCTATTCTTTTTTGGGTTGAAACAATTCATACAACTACTTACATGTTTGTAATCACATAAGAACAGTGACATTACTTGACAAAACACCTTATGAAACTTGGTTTGGTATCAAAACTAGTGTTATTCACATTAGAATTTTTGGGTGTGTTGCATTTGCACACATTTTTAAAAACTTGCATCATAAGTTTTCTACACAAAAAAAAAAGTGTGTTACAATGATCATTGCAAGGCCTATTGTTTATGGGATCCTAATGCTAATAAAATTATTGAGAGTTAAGATGTTATTTTTGACAAAGATATTGTTAGAGATCTTGAAAATCTAAATAGTGACAATTGTGATATTTATTAAAAATTGTTTCTTGATTTTCTTATGGCAACACTACCAAAGGTGGTTGGAAAAGCAACCTATGGTAACAAAAGTTGTTGAAAATCAAGATACAACATCAACAAAACATCAAAAGCAAATTGCATAGTTAGGTGTTGTTAATGAACACAATCTAATTCCATACAATATTCAACCATAAGTTCCCAAGCAACATATCATTGTGGAAATTATGATTCAAGAACAACATGATAGTTCTCCACATGCTTTAGAACATTTTTGCATTCAAAGTCCACCATAAATATATGGAGAATGGACATACAAATTGAATACTTGCTCTTATGTTTGTGCTACCATTTCATGTATATAGGATCTTCTTATTGACCTATTGATTTCCTCATGGCCACAACTTTAGTCAAGAGATTTAAATGGATCAAAGCCGTGGAGGAATATAATTCATTGTTTTTTAACAAGACATCAGAAGTTGTTGCATTACCAAGCGAACGCAAAATAGTTAAATTACCACTAATAATCCCAATATATATCTTGATATTCATAAAGTTTTAGATGGGTGTAAGTAAGATAAAGTGAACAACTTGATTACCTTGTTAAAACTGGAATAAGTAGATTTAAAATAACAACAAAACCCATTATAAAATTGTAGAACCCATTTGTTCAATATATAAATTGTTCAATGAATAAATATAATATATGTTTAAACTAATGTGCATTGATTTTCATATTTCAAATTGAAAAAGTAGGTTTTAAGTAGGTTTTTCAAAATATAAGTAGTTTTTGACATTAAACACTATAGGTTTTTGGTTTGCAGTAGGCAAAAGTAGGTTCTTACAAAAAGGAAATAAATTTTTTTTGATGACTTGCTAAAACATATGTTGATCTTCATTTCTTAACTTATGACATATCAATTTCATTAATTTTTCTAACAAAAAAATAGGTTTGAACACCCAAGTTTGGGTTGTGATAAGTTTTGGGAGTCTGTGTTTGCCCGTGGTTCGTCTATGCACCAAAAGTGTTTCAACTACACATTAACCAACTTGTTGTTTGGTTTGTGCAAGTCTGTGTGAATAATTGGCCCACTTATCACTTGTCCTAGTCCCCATCCCAGATCTCTAACACGCCCTTCTACCCCCGAAATGTTGCAAACCATGGAGCGTACCCCAACTCCTTATCCTTATGTTATTTTCATCTTTGGATTCATAGTTGAATCTATCAAGGAGTTTGGGGGTGCGTTAGCTTTGAACTATTGGAAGGTAACATCCATGATTGGGATGGACTTTTAAATGGGGAATTAGCAATGTCAAGACCATAAAAAATGCCTTTCATTCAAGCTTCCACATTGGATCCTAACCCAGCATGGGGCACATTGATCAAGTTACAAACATTAGGTGATCATTTGATTCATCAAGCTTAGCACATTCTATTGTCACCAAACCCACCAACATTCATGGATGTTGGTAATGGGTTGCCAAGGTTGAACCCATTGGTATTAAATGGGGTATTCCCAATGATGGGATACGCCTACTAAAGTTGTTTGTATGCATCAATTATGGTTTAGTTGCAATGTTATAATTAAATATCCAAGTTTCGCGATATCATTATGTGGAGTGGGATCCACAAACTAAACATGTTTTTAGGTGTCATGTTTTGATGTTGTAACAAAATCCCATTTTGTTACCAACATCAACTGTTCATGGTTACCAACGTTTTCTACCAAATAACATCACATTATTATGGGCAAAATATTTAAATATGATTGGGCCAATAATATCACAAGCATGTGAACTATGAAGACAAACAATGAAAAGACAATCGCACATAAATGCAATTATGTGTAAACATTTTGGAGAATGTTCCATAATTGGGAGATTTTTCAACCAATTGTTTTGGCCAGATGGTATCATATTAAGACTTGGATCAACGAACAAGTGTAGGTGGATGTTGTTGTAATTGGTTCATGCGCCTATCAATTCTAATGGTTGTGGATTAACTTAGCATTATCATAAAAGATCCAATGAACATATCAATTCATCCTTAGGTCACCCACATGCTTGTTGGTGACATATTACATCCAAAACACCATTCATGCACAATTTGTCATGATGATCAACCACCTTTGGTTGTGGTCAATACAACAACTAACCTTCCATGAATAGCCCTACCAATGTTATTGAGTTTTCCATGTTTTCATGCATTTAAAAATGGAAGCCCTAGGATAATTTGGGACTTTAATTCTTCTACTATGGAGGACCCAATGAGGATGAGGAAGCCTTGGGTCATGGGCTTTTGCGTTAGCACCACAATTATGCTTGACATTTTTAAGGGAATTCATAGGCTAATTTTGGGGCAAGTTATAAAGCTTAATTGCTTCAAATGGTTTTTAAATTGGGCCTTGGCTAAACAAGCACATTTGGCCTGATGTTTCCTAGTCACCCACCTTATTTCTCCAGTTGTTACATTGCCAATTGGGACAACCATGTCAATGCAAGGGGGGGATTAATTGATGTAATAACACAAGTTGCACATCTTTGGCATATGTGGGATTAGGATCGCCAAGAGGGATTTATGGTGTTGCGAAGGAGGTTGGTGATGTGGGGGTGCCAAAATAGGTTGGTGTCCCCTAGTACTGAGAAAAATAATCGCAAGTTGTGCATTCAACTCAAGGCAATGGGGATAGTATGTCATCCCATCCCAAGGTCTCTTTGATTGCAACCACATGGGAATTAGATATTGGTTTAGTGGTCATATTAAGGGATGAGACATGAGATTTATTGTAAGATTATGTTGGATGTTTTGCTTTCAATTGGAAGAATTTGGGTCAATTGAAGGGACATGAGGTCCAAATTATATTGGAGGTCGATAATCCAATTTTGAAAAGACCTTCTAAGCTTAGTGAGGTGGAAAGAACCTTAGTTTAGGCTCAAACAACAAAGTTGTTATACATAGGTTTGGTGAAACTATCTAGGGTGAGTATGCCTTGACAAAAATGATGTTAGCCAAGAAAGATATTTTCGACAATTGGATTCAATGCCACATGTGTGGGGATTACCATCTAAGGAATAAATGGACATGCTTGGACAAATATGTTTTGCCCCTACTGAAGGATATTTTTGATGCCTTTGGATAGGCCACGGTTTTTAATACCTTGGATTTGTAGTTTAGTTTTCATCAGTTACCACTTAAGGAGGGTGACAAGGTTAACATGACATTTTCACTAGAAGAAATGTTTCAATAATTTTAATTTGTGACTAAAAGTAAGTTCTAACCAACATTTACAACTAAAATTTCATTAGTTGCATAAATGAAATCACACCCAACATTTAATCACAAATGACAATAGAACATGACGTCATCATATTCCACATGGATGGTGTATACGGTTAACTTATAAAACCTTCATTCATTGACCATATGTATAAAACTTGTAACTAGTCTCAAACATTAAATGCCATGCGGTAACATAATAATTTTTTAAAAAATTATGTTTTGAAAATACATAGTAATCTTCATCGTCTATTTTAGATTGTCTTGGATTGTGATACATGGCGTAATTAAAATTTACCACATGGCATATTAATTGAATTTTGGCCAAAATGAATTTAAATAAATATCTAAATAAGTAGGTAATATTAAGTAAGTAAGCATTATTAAACATGTAATACTAAGTAAGTAAGCATGTAAAATTAAATAGGTAGGTAGATAATTTAAGGGGTAAACATGTAATATTTTTATTTTATTTTGGGTTTAACCTTTAAGGTTAAATCTTTTTGATTGGTTCATTACACATGACACATGTTTTTAATATGAAAATGTAAGACAAAACACTCTTTTCATATACTTTTACAAGATGGAAATGGAAGACAAAAAAAATGGGATAAACATTTTATTTGCAACCAAGTTTGTGTCTAAATTGTAACTAATAAGTTAATCCCATACCCTTTGTCTTTTTTTCCATTATGCAAATTATATAAGTAATAGGTAAATAATTAATTAACTAGTTCACTAACTATAATTAATTAATTAACTAGGCACTAGCAAATTTACATCTACCAACCTACCTACTACCTATTACTACCAACTAATTTGGTAGTAACATAAACTACTTAAATAAATAAATAATAATTTAGAAATAAAATAAAATGTAATAAGTAATTTAATTCAAGTAAATAAAATTTAATATATTATTAATATAGTTATTAGTAATTATATTGAATAATTAATAATTTATGCTAAATTAAATGATATATTATTAAATAATTAATAATTAATATTGAACTAATAATTATAAGTTATTAATTATAAATATTAAGTAGTAATCAATTAAATAATTAAAATAATTATTTAATATTAATTACAATTAAATAATCATTAATTATCTAATTAACTATTAATTAGCTTAAATTAACTTATAATTAGTAGTAGTTATTGTTTATATTAAATATAGTAAGTAGTTTTACCTACCCATCTACCTAACTTGCTTACTTAATATTTATTTATTTTTTATTATTTTTTATGTACCTAGTTACCTATTCTTCTACTTACCTAATTATCTAACTATTTATTTATCAATTTACTTAGCTTATTTAGCCAACCCACAATATATGCAAAATGTGTATTAAATATGTTTAAATATAACATAATTAAATGCACAAATATATTAAAATACCCTTAATAGATTCCAAAACACATTAATATATATCAAATTTGTAGGTAGATTACATAGAAGTAACAAAGTTGTGATTATTCTTGTGGCTAGTTAGACATAGATTCCTCTTCTTGAATGAAAAGCTCAAAAATGTAATCAATGTCAAAGGATGGAAAACCTTATAGTCACAAATTAGATGCACCATACTTGATAATAAAACAATAGATTGAAAGGGATGGTGATTATTTGTAAAAATGATAAAACATAGTTACAAATGACATTTGGTTGCGTATAGTCACAAATTTGATGGTTGCATAATACAATATTTCTTTTAGTGTTTGGGGGATTGATTCTCATGGGAAGGATTATTTGTACCAATGCAGGTTTTTATCGTTTGGTTTTAGGAACGTCCCTACTGAATTTCAAAGGTCAAGGGTTTGGTGTTGGTGGGTCTTGGTTTTGGTAAGTGCTACATAATGACATCATTGTTTTTAACTTGATTTTAGGAAATCACATGCATCATTTGTAAGAGGTGTTTGGAAAAATTGAGGAACATAACTTTATGTTTCATCCAAGCAAATGTTGATTTTTTCATAACTTAGGTCGAATACATGGGTCACATGATTTATTTAGGTGGATTGGGGGTTCAGAGGGCCAAGGTTGAGGCGATCTCATAGGCTCCCCAATTAATGGATGTTAATAAGTTACAAACTTTCTTAGGCTTGTGTAGTTATTATCGAAGGTTTTTTAAATGGTTTAGTAACATCATTAAACCTTTCACCCAATTGACCAAAACTAATTAGGATTACATATGGGGTGAAACACAAGAACAAACCTTTTAGGATTAAAGGTTAAACACATCAATACATATTTTGAGGTAACCCATTTGAAGATGAATGTTCCAATTACACATCAATCAGAGCATTTTAGGGTTGGGAGCTATGCTTATTTAACTTGATGATGATGGTGAAAAGTTTGTGGTGGCATATCCCAATAGGTCTAACAAGAAGATGAAGGCTAAATTAAATTTTTATGAGGGGGAATGTTTTGCAATTATTTGGGTTGTGTCATCATTCCAATGTTTTTTATGGTAGCCCATTCACTTTGGTTATCAATCACGAGCCATTTAAATATTTTATGGAATCAAATCGATTCATGGGAATGTTAGCCATGTGGGCATTTATCCTTCAAGAGTATGATTTTGATATTATTCACAAGGCTTGTAGGGTTAATTGAGATGATACTGGGTTAAATTAAAATCCAAGTTCCATTGAGGAGGATATCATTAAGGCTTCTTGGCATGGAGACATGAATTTGGAGGTAGTAAGGGTGGCACATTTCAACATACTTATGTACCATGCTTGGATGTTATGGGGATGTATTTTAGATTAATAAGGATGATAGGTTTCCCATGATGTGCATATTGAACAAAAAGGTGATGGTGCCTTGGACTTACATGTGGATGCACCTATTATTGCATATATGCAAGCATGTGGAATTTTGGTTAAATTAACACCCAAGGAGCGAGACCAAGTTGTGCACAACGTGTAGTTCAAGTGAAAAGGTAATTCCCTCCTATGGGTGTGGGTAGATGGATGAATATAAGTTGTGCTTCGCCCATCAATAGAAGAACCTTGTGAAGCATGTGCATGAGGCCATTTTGTAGTTCAAGTGGACCTATATTTTGCTCCAAACACAATATTGGCAACAAGAGATGCAACTTCAAGTTCAACAATTTGTTTTTTAGTGTTCGGTGTGTGATTAATTGTGAACATTATTCAACACACCTACATTTTATTTTCTGCCATTGCCCATCATGGGGCTTGGAGACTAATGGAGTTTGGATTTTGTTGATCCACTTGGTTTGACCATCCAACATAACTAAAATGTATTAATTATGATCGAACATTTCTCAAAGTGGCTAGAGTTGGTGCCATTGTTGGATTGTAATGTTACCTATGCATTTTTGGACATGGTGTTTAGTAGATTTGGGGTTATAGTTGAAGTATTCATTGACCAAGATATGGAATTTTATGGGAAATTATAATAGTTGTGTGAAAAGGCATTGATTGATTATCATATTATTTCATGAAATCATCTTGAAGCAAACATATTAATTGAACAAATCTTGTATATGATGAAGCAAGGTTTGTAGAAATATAGAGTTCAAAAAGGTCATATTTGAAGTTGGGACTTGTAATAGCCATGGCTAATTATGGGGTGTAAATCTAATCAGTAAACCTTTCTTTCATCTTTTTCACCATATTTTTTACCATTTGGTTACAAACTTGATCTACTAGCTTCAATATGATGAGATGTGATGGTGATAATGAATTTGGATGATTTTGATGTGTGGATTCAAACATGTGAGCAACGAATTATTTTGTTTGAATGTGTTATGCCCATGGCTATGGAAAGTTTGGCAACTATCCGACATTGGAATTTGTTGCATTATGTCACTATTCATGGAGGTGTTCATTAGTTTTGGATCCATAAATTTGAACCAGGGGATTATGTGTATTTACAATAGACAACATTAATTATTTTGAATGTGATTATAAACGTGTTATTCTTAATGTGTAAAGGGTTTTACCTTTTGGAGTGTTATTATTGAAAGGCTAAGATGGTTAGACATGGAAGGATCATATATGTGCATAATTATGCACTGTCATTTTCGTAATGTGGATGGCCAAATTGACCCATCACGAATGGCGGTTCCAATTGGCTTATGATGTATGTTATGTGGGTAATTTTCAAGAACTGTCATTATGTTGATTCGTGATTAATGTTCACAAGGTTGGCATATGGGATGTCTTATGCCACCTTTAGAAGAAGTGCCAATTAACAAATGATTTTGCATTTAGTGCACCAAGTAAACCTAGGTTCTTAAGGTGAGACAATAGGATTAACCTTAAGGCTTTTGCTCATGGTGATTCATATTGAGCTAGGAATTTGATGGATTGTAGTTAAACAACTAACGTTAAGGTTCATATTTGCATCCAACCTACTAGTCCTTTCACTTCAAAATCAAAGTGTTCATCCATGTGGTGAATTTCCATTAAATAGTTCAACATGGCTATATGGCTCATGGGGACCTTAACCCCAAATAGGGGGTCAATTAAGACATGGTGTACCATTTTGGGTATTTTCATGTTATGTTGGGTACGTGTGGTGATAAGAATAGTTGTAGGTGTTGACATTAGAATGCATAAGAATTGTTAGGTGTGTTAGTTTAGTTGTTCGGTTAAGAGTTTCAGTTATTTAAAGATAAATTGGGTTAAATTAGTTGGTTGGGTTTTTATCTCAAATTAGTTCAGTTGTGAAAATAGTTTGAGATATTATGTGGATGAAATATAATCCTAGTTTGTGTGATTTGAAATCACTTTTGATGATTTGAAATTTCAACACATTCTATTATTGTATGCAAGTTTTATTTTATTTTGTGCATGATGTTAATTTTTGCATTTTGTTGTGTGGAAGTGTTGGGCTTGAATTCTTGTTTTCATTGTTAGTGAGTGACCCTTTTAATTTGGACATGGTGTATCATTTAAGGTATTTTCATGTTTGGTATGTGTGGTGACAACTATAGTTGAAATGTCAACATAGGAACACACAACAAAATGAAAAAGGCATCATCATGTACCATTCCATCAAAACAATTCTTCATAGTTGTACAACTTTCATAATTGCAACAAGGAAACTTGTTTTTGTACAATATTTCAAATTTTGCTGACAACATTCACAAAAGTGAATATTTCACTAAGAAAACATTGATATGGACACCTATTCCACCAAAACAATTCTTCATAGTTCTACAACTTTCATCATTGCAACAAGGAAACTTGTTTTTGTACAATACTTCAAATTTTGCCGACAACATTCACAAAAGTGAATATTTGATTACGAAAACATTAATATGGACACCTAAGGCCACCAAAAGAAAAAAAACAATGAAACAAAGATAACAATGTGACAAGCAAAATGTGAGGATTGTTGAAAAGGCATGATTATAAAAGGAGAAATAGGTGGAGGAGGGGCATTAAGTAGGCTTTGGACAAAAGACTCCTATTGTTTCTTGTAGCATGAAAACCAAGGGCAAACATTAACAAGCAAGGAAATGCTTTTTTTAAAAAAAATGTACAATCATGCTCCTTTCATATCTCCTCATGTGACCATGTAAACTTTCGGGAAAAAACTTGGTGGAATTGGGAGAATTTGGATTCTTTCATTGCAAAACAAACCGTACCCCAAACCGACGTCCCAACTTATTATCTAATACAAGTACGTGAAAAAAATTTATATTTTTTTCACCCACCCTCCCTCACCCCACATTCATTATTGGCTCTATGAAGGAAGAGCGAGACTTCCTTTATGTTACTTAAGCGACTTGGAAGCCGATCACTATCAATACAAGCCAAAACCTAGTGACGAAATCAAATCCGAAGAAAGGTTGAATTGGAGAGCCGTATGTATGATGGGCGATCATTTTTAACGGTTCGAAGAAAGGTTGAATTGGAGAGCCGTATGATGGGCGATCATCTTGTACTGTTCGAAGAAAGATTGAATTGGGGAGCCTTATGATGGGCGATCATCTTGTACGGTTCGAAGGGGGGGCTCAAGTACCAAAGCATTTAATATTCCACGATTGGGGTTTCCTATTTTGCTTTAAATTTTTTTTTTTTTTTGGGGGGGGATGCGTGTCGTGTTTTTTGGTCGGGGGGGTTGGGGCGGCGGGGTGGGGGGGGTCGCCGGCCCCCCGCCGGAGCGCATTTTTTGGGTG
>Ga0116227_10004490_pt1 | contig 30274 bp, 16 predicted proteins | sample S1TSphgellanicum_FD_89693 | JGI IMG/M metagenome (GOLD analysis project Ga0116227, IMG submission 89693) | Host-associated microbial communities from peat moss isolated from Minnesota, USA - S1T2_Fb - Sphagnum magellanicum MG | ecosystem: Host-associated > Plants > Peat moss > Unclassified... | reverse complement strand
GTTTTTTTATTTTGTTTTTTTTTTGTTTTTGTTTTTTTTTTATGTTATTTATGTCATTTATATTTTTTAGTGTGTTTGTTATATATTATATAAAATATATATATATATATATATATATATATATATATATATATATATATTATAATCAATATTTTATAGGCATATGAAAAAAAAAAATTGTTCATTTCTTTTTGTTTTTTCTAAATTTTTATTTGTTGGATTTCATTTCTATTGGTATATATTTTTTAATATTTTTTTGTTACATGTGAAAAGTATATTAAATGAATATTAACATAGAATTAAATTGAATTTTGTTTAAAGTTCATCAATATAGTTTTGAAATCTTGTAATTTTCATTAAAAAAAAATAAGTTTATTTATTTTACTTTAATTTTCATTTAATGTTAATTTGGTATTTATTCATGGATGGTTTTAGTTTGTGGAGTTTATTCATTATAAAATATAATTATTTTTAACTAAAAAATTGGCTGGGTATTTTAATTTTTCAAAAGCTTTAAAAATTCATTGATATTTGAAACTCAATTTTAATTTTAATTGTCAATGATGAAAATTTCAACATGTGAAATGATTGCAAAACCTTTTGACAAGATTCACACATATCTAGAAATGAATTCATAAAACCAATGGAAAACAAACGTTCAAGAAAAAGAAGACCATAAATGAGAAGTATGAAAAAACATTTACAAATTTCATAATGAAAAAATCCCGAATTTATTTGACAAGGTTGAAAATAAATTTGTGAATGAAACAACAAAATGAAAGTTTTATAATTATTTCCTTCTTACTATGAAGCTTGCATTCAACATTTTTGGCTAATAGGTTCAAAATAATTCCTTGTAAGATTATTTGTCATCCCCTAAATAATAAACACAAAGAAAAAATCAAATTAAAAAAAATAAACTTACATTCATTGAAATTAAAGTTCTTTATTTTCTTGCATTTCACAAAGAATTAATGACTTAATCTTTAAACATGTCATCAAGGTGCAACCCATGATGCCATGAAATGTTTAAGCACTTTTGAAAAGAAAAATGAATCCAAGGTTATAATGAAAGCCCATGTGCAAAATAAGTTACCTTTGGTGATTGACCCCATTATATTTACTAGATTAACAAATTAGCATGAAACATTAAAAAGCTCAAAAAAAATTAATATGATGATAACAATTTCACCAAATTATTAATGTGAATGAATTCACCCAAGGTCCAAACAATGTTAAAATATAATAGTTATGCAACTCACAAGTTAAAAGGATGACAAAAATTTGATCAAATTTTCAGATGTGAAATCACACATGGCACAACATATATTTCACAAAAACTTGTACACATATATTGGCTTGAATATATTTTTTTGAAATAATTTGTGCCGTAAAATTTCATTGTCTTGAAGGTGCTTTCAAATGAAAATTTATTAGGTCCAACCTTTAGTTTTTTTTCATTTGAAAGAAGAGTTTCCAATGTTCATTGAAAATGACATTGGCAACATGATTTGTTATTAACATTTTACTTTGATAAGACAACTTTTGTGTTTTTATTTTTCTTTGTTCATGTTAGCTTAGTTTTGAAACTAAGTGAATTGGAAACAACTTTCAAACCTTACCATCAAAGAACCTTGCTATGCCTACATGATTTTGATTTATACATGAAGTAGCTTCTCTTTAATTTATGCATTGTAATACCAAGGTGTAAATTATAATATTCACAAACTCATCGACAATATAATAAGTGAAATCAAGATTAATCAACAATTGATATAAATTACATTTAAAGTAATTAATCAATTTTTTATAAAATGTTTTATAAATGCTTTGAAATTTTATTACATTGGCATTTCAAATCAATATCATTACCATAGTTTTCATAATCTTTTTTATTCATTAGATGACCATGGCAACATGGCAATAATTGGTAACATCCAAATACATTATTTATCATTCCAAATTTCAATTGTTAAAACATTAATCAATTTGAAATCATAACTACAATATATAAAAAGTTGTCAGATATTGCGAAAAAAACTTCCTTGTCAATATTGGTGACATGGTTTTAAAGTTGAGTTGCGATATTAATGTTTCAAATTGACAACAAACCTTTCATCCTTCCAACCCATTATACCGCTTTCATCTTACTATCCAAATATAATAAAAAGTTAACTCAAAAAATTCATAAACATTTAAATTTCATGCACTCCAAAATTCAACTTCTTTAGTTAAACATCAATCAACAAGATGTGATTCAATGGAAGGGTTTTTTTTTAATCCGTGGTAATAGACCCTTTCTAAGTTCAAACAATTGTATCATTAGAAATATAACACCAAATCCTTCAAAAAAAATCTTGAAAAACACATTATCCTGTCAAGGATCTACTCATCAAAAAAATTCACTTCAGTTGCCTTATTTCATTCATTATTATAATGCTTTTATCTTTTCTAATTATGATATTAATTCAAAATAACAAAAGTTGAACCCCTACTTATGCCTTAAAATACATTATTGTGCCAAATCTTCTTCTAATTCATAATAATACGATGATTAAAACTTGATACAAACTTAATATTTTGAATTTTAAACCAATACATGTTTCCAAGTCATAAAGAACCAAAGTTCAAGAAAATTACCCCTTTTGTAATAACATGAAATTCATTTGTTACTCATGTGACATTTTATGAATCAATGTAAATTTTAAGCTGATAATGATGTGTTGAAACACATTTTAGTTATTCGTCATGTCCATCTATTTTGTCAATGCCTAATGTGATCTCTAGTGATTGCTAGAGGTAAAATATATGTCATTACCGTACATGAATGGTTTTGGCATAAATTAAATTATTTTCCATTTTGCTGAATATTTGAAATTTTGTTTATTATTTGTGCCAAGAAATTATAATTATTTTAAAATTATGAATTTGCAAGTTTTTTACTATCGAATTTCAACTATAAACCTTTAAGTTCAAGAGCTTAAGATTGAAATAGTCTAGACACACAAGATTGTCATATAAACATAACAAGAATGTGTTTATTATTTTTTATAACCATTACCTGCTAAAATTTTCAGAATTAAAAAACTAAGTGTCGAAGTTAAGATTTAAATTTTAATTAGTTATTTGACAACTTATTGCCAAATCCAATCAAGGAATACAATATCCATGATACTAAAACTTTAATTTGAATGAAATTTAATTAACCATCAAATGTTGATCACCTCATAGTTTTTAGATTTTGGTTGCGGTCATTAAATTGGTTAAAGGCCTTATGAATCATTTATTGTTTGAACAATATGTGAGGTACATTGTTGATATTGTCTAAGATATTTTACAACTCTTGAGGATATAAAATAACTAAATTAAAAAAAAACATATTAGACATGATATTTGAAAGTTTGATTTAGTCAATAAGTCTTATTTATTAGAGTTATAAGTAATTTTATAACATGTTTCAATATAGATTGTGTAGTATGAATTTATAGGTTGCATAATATAAATCTAAATGTTGGGCTTTTAATGGAATTCAACCATATTTCAAGATTCATTACTATAAAATTACCTTTTGTGTTTTTCTTCTTGTTTCTTATTGTGGTTTTATGATAAAACTTTTCATTATAACCTACACTTGATGTATGTGTTTTGAATATTGATGACACATATATAAAAATAAAGTAATCTTCAAAAGATTAATTCTCATTTTGTTTTTATTAGTTTATTTGGAACATTTGATTAAATATTAGTTTGATGTAGTTGAATATTTACAAGCCCCACTTCTAATACATAATTTCAAATACATTTGTTCACCCCTTTCAAAAGAAATACAATATAAATATATAAATATACATTTCCATTAATTTATATTGTCATAACTTGTCAAACAAATGGAACAACACAATTTTAAGCATGTTCATATCTCTTTAACTTTTTATAATTAGTCAAACAAGGTGTTGTCCTTCAGCATGATTACTAGTTGTGTAGTCATAATTATAATCATAATTATTTGTAATCTTATTTATAATCATGTGGTCCTAATTATGGTTATAATAAAAAATGGTAACGATTCAAACCCAAATATGATTACATGACTACAATTACATATTAGTTACAAGATGTTATAATCATGAAAACCATGTTTTGACATTGTGTATAAATGTTATTTATTTGTAACAGTCAACTAAATTGAGACCTAGTCAACTAAATTGAGACCTAGGAAAGCAAAGGTGATGTTGACAGGGCTCACAATTATGGTCATTGCATAAATGTGTAATATGCATAATACACATAATTCCTTGAATATTGATATTTTCAAGATGGAACAAGCATTCTATATGGCATATTATGAAAAGGACAATATATTTTGCATTTCTTTCATTAATTGGCAAGGGTAAGAAAAGTCATTGGATGAACATGAACAATTTTGCGATATGAATTGAAGAAAGGAGCACAAAAAAATTGAAATTGTAGTATTGGGAGGGGGTGAAAACCCTTCTAAAGTGTATCACCCATGACAAAAAGGACCTAATCCTTATTGCAATCCTTTTTTTCTTTATATTTTGATCCCCATCAAACTAATGAATCAAAAAATATCAAATATTTCATAAGTACCATATTTTAAACCATTACAATTTTAGATTCCATCATAACCACTCATAAATGTGTCTTTACATCATAAAAAGGGACAAGGTAAAAAATATATAGAAAAAGGTGATGTTGTGACAAGATTTTGGTACACCTTAAAATTTTGGATCCAAGGATCCTAACTTCATGAAATTTTTTAAGAAATATTTTTTTGCAGGGGATGAATATCATGGGCTCCAAGCATGGAGGCCTTACATTAATTGTATGCATCTTCATGATACATCTTATTACATTTCAATTGGTTCAATCATACTTGATAATATGATGGGTTTAATGGAACTTTTGACTACAATGGTTATATTGAACAAGTAAAATCTTTAATTGATTCATTACAAAATTAAAGATTTTTGCATTTATTTCCATGTATTGATTAAAATAGGTTGTGAATATTAAGTCCATTGAACATGACCATGTGAAGCCAAACCTCGTGCATGATTTTTTCCAAATTCAAAACACGAATCCCTTGCAACAATTCAAAAATGTCATTACCCTTTATGTGTATAACAAATTTGAAAATAAATCATAAAAGACCTAATATTCACTTACACATGAATTTTTTTAAATTTATGTAAAATGTAAGTGGATTTCAAATTTACAACCTTCATGTGATTTGATAAATGCCCATGTTTTCGATAGTCAAGGGTATTTGATTATCGATATTCATTTGCATTATTTGAATTGGATGCATTAAGTTGAAGTGGTTGGTTTCAATTTCACATGCACTACATATTCCATTGATGTAATTTGATTAAATGAATTGGTTGGATGCAACATGAATTATTTATGATAGTTGATGTTATGAAATTGTATTATGAAAAATGAATGATCTTGAACAAAAATTTGATTAGAAAAATGTAACCACTTATGGAGAAGGCAATGGAGTAGGTACGAAAGGATTATACATTTTATTCAATAATCATTTGCTATCCTCTTCTATGGGTGGAATTGTTGTGTCAAATCTAGCTCCATTGTGACATGAATTCAAAGTTAAAGATGTTAGCCAAGAAATTATGAATGATAATTTAAACAATGATCAAAAGATCTCTTGTTTTAAAATATGGAATGGGTTTGGAATTTTCCAAGAGACCAAAAAGTTCCTCTAACAAGACTTTTACGATTCCACATTTGGCAAGTGGTTAAACAAGGTTACATTTTGGTTTCAAGTAAAAATCACATGTGTCCAATTAATTTTTGTATTAATTTATTGTTATATTTCATTTATGCATGAATCTAACCTTTTGCAAGTTTTTGAAATTATGCAATTGGAAGTTGAAACAATGAAATTTCTAGACATGACTATCAAGGACTTGGGCTTGACCATCAAAACCACTTTGCCTTACAAATTCTCAAAATACATTGGTTGACAACTTGGGAAAGTGGATTCTTTTGAAAGTTCAAATCAAAAGATAAGATTAAAATAACAAGTCATAGGGGTACATTTATAACTTAGGTACACAAAAAGAACGTTTCACCCCAAAATCACTCTTAAGACACCAATTTGAATGACCAATACGTTTACAAAATAATTTATTTGGTAAGTTTTATTTTTTATTAGATAATCATGTACTTCTTGATTAAAATGATGGTGATTTTTTGTGATCTGGATGATTGAAACATGTCCTTAAATGTCTTAAAAGATGGCTTGAGAATTATGTCTCATTGCGTAGTTTTATTGAAAAGGACTCAAAAGAACTAACAATATTTGTTCAAATTGCTCCATGTTTTAACCACAAATAAAATAAAATATGTTCTATATGATGGCACAAATTTTTACTTTGCATAAAATTTGATGGAATTGATGCTAAAATCTTGAATTTTTTAATAAAATGGATGCATTAATAAGGACAATCAAATTAATTTTGTTAATTACAAATTTACAAGTATAAAAGACGTGGGTGCAAAAAATAAGACCTTATTTGATGTTTTTAATAGGGGTTTGGCACTCCAAATGAAAGTATGTCATTCTAAAATGTCTAAGTAGTCTTTTGGTTTATACTTGAATAGGAAATTCAAAATTTGTTCAATTGATTTGAATCAATCATTATAACATTTATTTGTTGAAAGCCTAAACATACATATCCTCCTTTCATTTTTTAGCATCTCAAAACATTCATTTTGTTAAGTCCTTGTTATAGGACTCAAAACACATGATAAATGGGTGTTATGGTTCATGTTGTGGTACCCCAACTATGAATGCACCCATGGGAATAACAATTTGATGGAAGAGAAATAGTGAAATGTGTACATGTTAAGGGTGGAAAATCTTCCTAGGCTAGTTAACACCATGAATATATTACTAACTACTTAATTACTAGTGGTAGATTTGCTTACCATCTTCTGTCTTCCTAGGGGATGAATATAACATGGTGGTTAGTCTTTAAGGATAAGGATTGGTATTTGTTAACCGATTAACTAATGGGATGTGTGGAAGAGATTAGAATAAGGAGAGGAAGATTTTAAAACCCACATGTGTGGTGGGCAACCTTTTCTAGCTTCATATTTATTTCTTAAGGGGAAATAAGGATGGTGTTAATATTAGGATTCTATCATTCTTGTGTGCAACATTTTGTGTGAATGTGGAGAGAGAAGAATGAAATAAAATTGTACTTAATGTTATGTAATAAAAAATGGTTGAAGGTTTAATGGAATCAAGTGCATTATTTTTTCTTGTTTGTACTAACTTCTAAGAAGGTAGGGAAAGTAGTTCCTTTTTAGTTGATGTAAAATATTAGTTTTTTAGTGTGGTTCTTTTTTTCTTTTGCAATGAAAATACTTTTTGTACTTGCTATTGGAATATGAAGATAGGGCTATTATAGGAGGTTAGTTATTACTAAAAGGAAATAACATGAAAGTAGCCATTGTGATGGATGCGAACATTAAACATCATCTTCCAATGGATGGAATTCATCCACAATGTTCATCCATAACTTTTAGTTAAGTCCCAATTTAGTTTTAATTAACTATTAGTTAAATTTTAGTTAATTTTAATTAAATCTTAGTTGACTCTTAGTTAAGTCAGAGTTAACTTTTAGTCAAGTTTCAATTAACTCATAATCGACTTTTAGTTAAGAAGGTTCTCAAGAAGCTTATTTACTTTATGCACACATAAAAGCCTCCTTGAAAGCTTCTTTGAGCTAGGTCCCCAAAAGGGTATAAATAAGAGTAGGACCTTTAATTTCTTTCAATCTGTTCAACATTTAATCTTAGGCACAATCTTACACCATAGCCTTATCATGTTCTTTTCATGTTCATGTTTGCATATGTTAGCATAATAAATATTCATTTTCACATTTGTTTTGCACATTTTGTGCTATTATTTTTATTTTTTGTGTTCTTTTTTTTGAATCATATAATCTTGTTTTGTTCCTTGTTTGAAAATTAGACTTAAACCTTTCCTTTAACCTTTGTTCTCATATTTTTTCATGTCTTTGATAACCATTAAATTTAAGGGCTATAGATGGCAATATGATGTTATAAACAATAGGAAACAACTATAAGAGGTATGTAGGTGTTGTAGATAGTAATCATTAGTTATAAGAGGTTTGTAGGCCCTACAAATGGTAGGCAACAATTATAAAAGGTCTGTAGGTGTTGCAAATGGGTAAGCAACAATTACAAGATGTTTGTAAATGTTTTTACTCTTTTTTCAAGTCTACAGATGATAATAGGTGCAACATGAAAATAACTATTATAGGACGGTAGTTGTTGTAAGATAATAGGCGAATAGAAAACAAGTCCTAAGTTCACATGTGTTTTCATTTTTTTCTCATTTGTTTATTTACTTAACAATTTTTTTTTCTTGATAGTAACTAGGTTGTTAAATCCCACGATTTTATAGTACGATGTACATATAGCAAAAACTTTCATTTGCATATGCATTGTCATAATAAGCTTCTTATTCTAATATGTACAAATCCATGCCAAAACTTTTCCACTAATTTTTTATGTTCAATATTCTCAATGCATTAACAAATCATTCAAATATGTAAGTAATTTTATCATGTTTTGTTCCCTATTGGTGTGCTCAATGAAATTCCCTAGCTTTTGTTGATTTGGTGTGATCCAAAATTGGGTAGTTGAATGTGAGATTTACACAAGGATTAGACATCCTCCCACATTGAAGAATGTGGTTGATATTTGGATTGTCCCAAAGATAATATTCCCATTTCAAAGAGGGCAATGACATCAAAACATGATGTTAGGTTTCTTGGGAGATTAGCGATTGATAAGATTATAAATGTTGCAACCACAAACAAAAAATCACAAGGATCTACCATAAGGAATTTTAAGAGCAAGGTTTTATGATCATCAATTATGGAAGAAAATGTTATTATAACACCGAACATTACATAAAAACAACTTTTTAAGAGAAATATCTAATGTTTTAAATGATTACAAAATACATGTCAAGCACCTAAAAGTCCATGCATCTCATACTAAGAGATCTAATGTGATGTTTCTAATCTTTAACAAGAACACTCAAAAAAGACATTGCATGACCTTACATATTTTGCATCACAAAAGAAATGATAAAATGTTTAAGAAAGCACTAACCATCTTTTGGGTGTCCATCATGTCTAGAAGGATTGTCGCTAATGTGTGACCATATGAATTTGAGGAGATATAATCTTTTGTGGATATGGTGAGTTCCATAACTATATTATAACATTTGACATTCAACACTAAAATCTTCCATAGTTTGTTGGCTTCATTTGTTCATGCTTTCAATCATGCAAGTCTCTGCAAAGTAGAAGGTTGACCTCATGATTATAAATGTCCGTGTTCCCTAGATTTTTTATCCACCAAACATGATTCCTCCATGGAATGAGCTATTGGACAACTACATAGAAAGTGTATTCATTTTTGCAAACAAGTTTCTTAACAAAAATGATGTAATTTGAATTTTCCATGCAAATGACTTTGGATTATGAAGGACATGTGTTTTTAGTTTGAGGAATATTTTTTCAAGATCTATATGAAGTGGGTCACAATCAACACATTGCATCTTTACAACAATGGAATCAATACTAATAAGGTGTTTGAACCCTTTTAACCTTTAGTCATCATTCTTTTTAGAAATTAGTCATCACAAGTAGCACAATATTCCATTTTTTCAAATCCTCAAACCTTTTAATCATATGGTGTGTTAGGGTTTGAGACTACATGGTGGGGATGTCTTGTACAATTAGACTAACTTGAATTTCTGTCAACATTGAAGACAAAAATGCCATTTTAAATAACAAAAGAAATTCACCTTGTCACTATGAAACCCTCATTGAAGCTTGTTTATGCCAACATCATTCATCGTAAATCTTAGTGCTTCCACAAGTGAATAGAGATTTCTTTCATGGTTCAATTAATGTTAAAGGTCTTTATTGTTCTTTTATGAAATTTATCATCTCATTATTATTGATGATATGTTTGCTATATATATATAGGCATCAATGTCCAAACATGCTAGAATTTTGGGAAACACATTTTAACTTTGGAGCTTGATGGGGATGTCTTCATCGAGGTTCTAAAGCCTCTTGTGGATGTGTCAAATATTGAGCTTGAAGCATCCTTTGAACATAGTTTAAATGATGATTGTCATGTGGAGGAATGGATTTGGAAAATTTTAAACTATGAGTAAGTTGTATTCTACAAAATTTTCAAGTCTTTTGTAGTGTTTGCATTTAATGTTATGTTGGTGTGATCACCTAATTTGTCAATCGCATTTGCAGAGATTTCTTTTCATTGAGGTCCTAAAAGTTGCCCTTATGCCCTTAAAACTTGCACAATTAAGTTTTATGAGGAATCCATCTCCCAATCTATTGCCTCCATATGCCAAAGCCCAAGTTTCAACTATATATGGCTTCCTTGTTTTCACCTCCACCCTCCCATGAGAAGACTCCTTGTTATTTCAAGGAAGTCCTTGCCTACATTGATCACAATACTTTTGAATTGACACCATGAGTTCCATTTGATTATAAGATTGTTTGGGCTTTTTAACATTGATTACAATTGATACAATGCCTTGGACTGTTGTTTTTATCATGTATGAATCAAATTGTTTTCTTGCTTGCAATATTTGTGTGTATGAGCAAATCCCTATCCCACCTATTGGATTGCACCACACTCTTCCACTTGAAATTTGGTCACGAATTGCATGAAAAAGTCAATTTAAAAACCAATTAATTGACAATGCATGATCTAGGTTAGTTTTAACAATTGGATTTAATTAGATGTAACTAGACATGTTGAAAATCATTCTTTATACCATCACAAAATTGCAATCAAGTTCAATTGTTCAAATCACTTCCTTTCAATAATTGATTGTTTGTAAAATTTCTTTCCCCCCATTTAGTGGGGAAAAATGGGAAGTCACTCCTTTAGAAATTTATCGAGGAAAATAAATGAAAATAAACATGGAGACTTTTGAGTTTCCAATGCCAAAAAACTAAAGACCTAACATTTTGGGTGTGCTTTTCCACAAATAAATTACCTGGTTTTCCATTTGTGATTTAATTTAATTTTTTCACATGTCCATGATTCGCATAAAAATTATACATTCACAACTTGCACCTCCTTCACATTTTTCTACTTTTAAATTTGTTACGACATAATTAATTATTAATACTTAGACCTAATGGGATTTTTTAGAGGATTTTGGGGGCAAATTTTAACACTTTATTGGCAAATTAAATTACATAATTTCAACCTTCTAAACAATGTTAATTTTACAGCAATTTTGATTTTTTAAAATTAAAAAACTAAAATGCTACTTATAACATGATATGCCTAGAAAACCCTATATGCCAAGGAAATTGCCCATATTTGCACCTAAGTGGTTTGGCCTACCTTAAACCTTAAACCTTGATTAAACCTTGTGTTCATGATGAAAATTTCATTTTTTAATGTTGATAATATGATGATATATCATGTGTGCGCGCGCAAGCTTTTATAGTAATTATGAAATTAAACAATTTTAAAATTAAGTCAATGATAGGATATTTGAGTACTTTTTATGATGAATCTAGATGGTTTTTACTAACATTATAATGCATTGTGAAATAAAAATGATGTTGGAAAAATAGGTTAATTTTGCAATAGTGGTATCTGACCCTAATCCAATTGGGAATATGTGTTCCCATGTTCTTGGATGGTTTGGCTATGTCAAGTCTTTTTTATATCGAACTTTTGGTTTGACCAATTTTAGTTCCATGATGTTATAACTTGAACAAATTATGTTGCATCATTTGAAGAAAAATTAGTTTACCTCTTATTAATCATACTTTTGATCATATCAGAGTTGTTGGAACCATCTTATTTATTGTATTGCATACAAAGGGTTTATAGTTGCATGTGGGGAATTGCATGCTACAAATAACATTGCATCGAAGATGACCACTTCCTTGGCAAATGTCAAAATCAACATTTGGAAATGCCAACAAGGCAAATTACCTTAAGGTTGATGATTAATAACTATAGTACTTTGACCATACATTGAGATGCAACTCCTATTACCACCTCAGACATCTCATCCTTGAAAGGAATTGTGTGATTCACGTGAGAATTTGACCATGGTGTTGTCCCATTTCCTCATAAAGGCCTTCAATCATCTTCATTTTTGATGGTTCAATTTTCTCTTGAACAAAATACAATCGTGAAACTTTAGGTCAATCCTTGGATGCTACACCTTCGGTAACACAATAAAATCAAACAAATATGTAACAAATCCATAAAAAAATTAAATACATTCAATATAATTTCCTAAACATGGAAAATAAAATACAATCACTATACACCATGTTTGGGAACATGCAAGAACACATGTTCTTGTGTGAAAATAACACATTATCTAATTGGAGCTCTTTTGTTCCCATGTTCCCATTGAGAATTACCAACATGGGAACACACATGTTGGGAACGTGGGAATAAGAAAATCTCAGCTTGGAGCATTCAATGTTCCCCAACAATGGAACAATTTTTTTTGGAGAGGAAACATGGGGTTCTCATGTGGGAACACACAATGTTCTCCAACATGGGAACATGAGTTCCCAAGAGGGGACATGTGGGAATGTTATGAACTTCCCAACATGCGAATGCACATTGAGAAACTTGTACATGGGAACGTATGTTTCCAATGCATTCCCAATTAGCATGTCATCACTACATAGGTGCCATATCATTGCCACATAGGTTCCACATCATCGACATATAGGCATGGGTGTCATAAATGTGAGGCCATGTCAAATTCTTACAATAAATGTGCTCCAAATCTATATCACAACCTCCACATTTGCACCTACACCCTTCACCCCAAATAACAACCCCCAATTTTAGCAATATTTGTTAGAGTTGTTGCCTTGCAATGTTGTGCAGCCTTTAAACACCCATAATCGTTGATCTTATAGTATTATTTTTAGGAAAATCTTGGCCACACACACAAAATTCAATGTTTAATCAATGAAATTTGTTCATTTCTTGTTCATTTTGGTGATGGGTAGGTGGAGACTAACTAACAATGTTTCATTGTTTGGTTATGGATTACCTCTTGTTTCAAAACTTTCATTTTTGGTCTTTTGACTTTCAAACTTTAGGGGGCCATTGTCGCAACCCCACTTTGGCCAAGTGTGGGGGTGAAGCCCAACACTTGGAAAAGTTGGAGGTTTGGAGTCCTCCGGGACTCCCGAATGTTTAGAGCTCGACAGCAAGGGGAAAAACACCTCGCATTGGGGTGTTCTTGGTGTCATTGGAAAGATCTTGAAACGTAGATATCGAAAATGCCCTCGCATTGGCAATTCGGACATCTGCAGCCCAAGTTATGGGCAAAAGAAGGGCCGGGAGTCAAACTGGCAGTTTGTGTTGAACATACTAGCATCTACACCAAAGTGCTTGTTGTTTTGCATACCTTTGAGGTTCTTGGCAATACATTTTTCATTTCATTATTCCACCCACAATTCTTTTTTGTTTGAATGTCTTGTTACTTTTCAATTTGGTACTTGTTTTTTCTTAGATTTTGTAGATTAAACTTGATTGCTTGTAATTAATTTGTATGGTTTTGACTTCAGAACACTATATGAGCTTGCCTAATTTTGACCATGTTTGAAATGAACAAGGAATGCTCACAAATAAATGTATTTGTTATTTCCAATGTTTGTTTGTCTCTTTAGGCTTCACATGCATTCCAATGCACCTTTGGATTTGGTTACAAATAGGTTACACATAGGTATGCATAGGTACATATAGGTATGCCTAGGTACATAGAGCCACACCTAGGTTAGGCATAAGTACACATAGGTACACCTACTTAAATACCGAGGTTATGCATAAGCTACACCCATAGGTATGCATAAGTATACATAGGTACAACCTTATACCTAGGTATAAACCTAGGTCATATGTATGTTAAGCTAGGTTGTATGTATGTAAGTTATTTCATACATAGGTCATGCATAGGTTACAACCTAGAGCCTATCTACGACCTGACCTACCTAGGTCATACATAGGGTAGAATAGGCTAGGACATCATATGTGGGGTTTAAGACATCGTATATGTGTAGGTTATAATGTTGTATGTAGGCTAGGCCATACGTACATAAGCTAGGTCATTTGTATGTAGGCTAGGTTTTACATACATATGCTAGGGCGTATGCATGTAGGTTAGGTTGTATGTACATATGTACATAGACTATGTCATAGGTATGTAAGCTAGCACTATGGGAAATCATTGTCCTATGCAATTAAAAAATGTCCTTTACAATTAGTTTGCAATTCAAATTAATTATAAAGGACATTTTTTAATTGCATAGGACAAGTTGCAAAGGACATTATTTCTCATAATATAGGTTGTATGTACATAAATTAGGTCATGAGTATGTAGGCTAGGTTGTATGTAGGTCATACATATGTAGGCTAGTACATTGTGCATAGGCTAGGTTTCACATACATATGCTAGGTCATCTAGTATGTTAGTTAGGTCATATGTAAGTCATACATAAACTACAACTTAAACTACCTAGGTCATACAAAGGTTAGGCTAAGCAACTAGGAGGTTGTACATACATTAAGTGGTATTTATGTAGGCTAGGTCATACATAAACCATAGGTCTTTAAACTAGGTTGTATGTAGGCCTTTAGGCTAAACTAAATTTTACATATGTAACCTAGGTCATACATACATTGCTATGTTAGCCTATTTAATTAGGTATGCTTAGGTCTACATAAGTTATTGTAGGTCATATTAAGTAGGCCTAAACATAGGTTAGTTTAGTTAAATTAGCCTAGGTTGATGTAAATAAGCCTAGGATAATCTAGATAAACATTAAAATAAATTAGGTCAACCTAGGTAGGCCTACCTAGGTTAACATATGTTTAAATCTAAAATAATCAAATATTATACTTGAAGTTAGTTTAGTTTAAGCTACTTAAGTTGTTAAAAATTAGAAATGTTCACAATAATATGGTGAAATTTATTATTACATTAAAAAATATGGGGCAATGGTTAAAGATTTGAACCCTAAATGTGAAGGTGAAGGGTTCAAGCCCTCACACTTGTCAATTACTTGTATTAGATTGCTTAGCTTGGTAGTTACGTTTAGGTTCCTATCCTAGGTTCATTTCTTTCATAGGTAGCCCATGTTGTTGAAGCCTAAAGTAATTAGCCTAGGCTACCCAAGTGGCAATATAACATTAAACCATGTTTGTACATATATGAACCAGTTATACAATGGATTAATCTACTAAGCAGCCAATGTATACAAGGGTGGTTGTGTGGAAAGTGTGTGGACATGTTGCCATGCAACTTGAATCATAGTCCAATCCACTATACATGGTCTAAACTAGTCTAGTAATTTTTTTGCAATATAACGAAAATTGGGTGGAATGTAGAGTGACCTAGGTCAAAAATTTGTAATAATGGTATAATAACTAAATGAATATTATACACATTATGTCTACATCAAATTTTTGCTATGTTTATAGGTAATCTTATCTTTGATTGGCGTTAATGAGAATGGACACTTGAAGAATGTAGTAGTTTGTAGGTTTCTATTTTGAAACATAGCAAGAAGACATTTGTTTTAACTAATGATGTGTGTTGGCTTTTGATGGTAGTCAACATCCACAATTTGTTGCATTAGAAGCACAAATATCTTGAACGGAACTTGTGTTTTTAAACCTTCATAACTCCCTTATGGTAGCTACCCCTTTTATGGCATGTGATGGAATGTTCCTAATTTCTAACTCCTTCCATGGTCTAGATCTAAAAGTATATGTTGTTGATGGCTTGGACCCATTTGACAATTCAAGACCCCTTCAAGTATAAATGTGTTTTTCTCTCTTTATTTTCCACCCACTTCATTGCATGTTCTTGGGATGACCTTTCCTTCCCCTTGTTTTATTTCCTTGGAAATGAAATTCTTTGTTGAACTTTTCAAAATAAAAATAAAAATGCATATATTGAAATTATCAAGTCAAAAGACACATAAGGGATGATTAGATAGTCTAGTAAGAACAAATACTTTAACAATACACAATGGTGAATTTCAATTGTTACACTTTAACATGTAGATGACTATGACATCCAATTCTATATTTTTGGCTTTAAATAAGTGGGTTTTACTTACAAAGGAAAATCTCTTTGTTTTTTGAGGTTCTTTCATTTTCATATTTGAATAAAGGTCCACATTTTTTCCCTTTAATGTAAGTTTCATTCACATTGTGAAGGATCCACCACTAGTTGTGTTTCTCACTTTTATGGATTATAATAATCAAATAACAAAATATCAATAACATTCACAATGTAGAAAAAAAGATTTTTTTTTCATAACTCTATAATAAGTTTCTCAAAAACACATTTGTTTTGTAGTTAAGTCGAAAGAATAAATTTCAAAATTATCATAAGAAAATTCTTCAAATAAAAATAAGAAAAACCTCCCAATTTGTTGGCCCTAGCTTGTAAGGCAAGGATATTGTGTTGAGAATCATTATAAAATATAATAGGTTCATGGGATTTTGCCCCTTAGAAACTAGGTGAGATGATTCATTTTAATTCGGTTGTAAAAAATTCACATTCATCTTTTGATATTTTATTTTCTATGTCACCCCCTCAAATGTGCACCCATCCCCAAGTGATTTTGTCACCAACCCATAACCCACAAAACTAAATATGAAATTGCTTTCTCCAAAAATGATTATGGCACTCATCATATGCAAAAATTCATGTAATATTTTCAAAATGTGACAATGTGAAAACATTTAAATACATGTGTCATGATGAGTCTTTTTCTTTTTGTTTGAAATTTTGCACAAATGTCAAAAATAAATACAGAAAGGGAATATTTGATCACTTTTTTTTTGAAAAAAAAGTCATTAGATTTGAAAAAAAATTGAAAACCATGTTGTGACATTTCCCTATTGATTTTGATTTGGTAACAATTTTTTAAATGTTTAGATAGGTTCCTAGAACATGTCATCATTTAATTTGAGATCCCTTTTGGGTTCCTCATAACTAATGTGATGTAAAAAAATGAAAAAAATTCATGAGAATTTTTCTTTTACAACATGATGATGATGTGCATTAGTTTAAAAAAAATTTCTCCTAGCTATGACCAATTTATTATACAGTATCAATTGTTGATATTAAATTAATGGCAAGGCCATTGTGTACAACACACCTTGTTTCAAGAACATTTGCAAATTTTTTTGTAAAAGAATTCATGAAATTTGTCATAAGAAGAACCATTAAAATTATGTAAGAAAAGTTATCACAATTCATCTTCGAATCACCTCATGTTGCCATGGTATATCAAATGGATGAGACCACATGATTTACTTCACACTTATGTCATAACTATACTTCCATCAAATATGGTTTATTCACCATGAATAGGTGTGAAAAATGTTGTGATGTTGTAAACCTTATCTTCTTGTAGTGTTACAAAGTAAAATCGATAAGTATGAGAGCACATGCAAAATTTCAGTTATATATGTGATTACTACACCTGTCAAAGTTTAGAGGAGTGCAATACCTTGCCCAATTGTAGTATTAAACAATGCTCCACCATGCCAATAAACACCAACATGTCCCTTTAGAATCCAATGCAAGATTGCAACATTTGCACTTACATGTGTAATCACAACCAAAATCTATAGCCACAAGCACCAATAGGGTTCAAAGGGTTCAAATGAGTGTTAACTAGAAGCACAAAATGTTTTCATCGAAGTTGTCATGAATATTAGTTGGAATTGAAAAAAGTTTTCATACATCATCTATCAAAACGACACAACCTGGAATTGAAAAAGTCTTCATCCCTCACCTTTTAAAATGACACGACTTGTCCACATCGGGTATCTTGGTCCATGTGCACACTAATCCCTTTGGGATTTGAAGAACTTTTTTGATAGACATGTATGATTTTATAGTGTGTCACATGATGGGCTAGAAAAGAATTGTTCCAGTTTTCTTGATAGGAGTAGGTATTTTTTTTGACATGCATTTGACATGTGGTGAGTGCAAAAAATCAACCTTGTTGGTGAACAATCCAAAAATGACATAGCATTAATCGACAACACATATACAACTCTCTTTTTTCCTTGCTTCTTTCCTGTTTCTTAGAAAAGAAATATTTCCATGGGAACGTGGGAACATATAAAATTGGGGAGCTCCGCCAGCATAACGGCCTAGGGTTCTTCTGCTGGGGGAGATCCCTCAAAATACACATAGAAATCGAAAGGGAGTTGTTTACGTATCTTTCAGGAACACAGTAGAGAATTTTTGATGGAGAGATTCTCTCTGTTCAGAGTGCAGGCTAGCAGTTCTTGGTTCCTAGCAAGCATGTGAGACATGACCAATTGACATAGCATCCGCCTAATTGCATTTCAATATAGAGAGTAGTACAAGCCTTCCCTGAAAGTGCAATGGCAAATGGAATTGTGAATTTTCTTCACCCCAAATAACCAATCTTGTTCTGGGCCATGTTAGTTTGACCGACTAACGCTAGCCATGCCATGTAGGTTTCTAGTGATGTACGTGACATGTGCTGGAATGTGCATTCCAATAGAGGGAAGGATCCCGCAGGTGAATTGTGGAATGTGCATTTGAAAGGATCCTGCAGGTGAATTGTGCTGCTGAAATGTGCATTCCAATAGAGGGAAGGATCCCGCAGATGAATTGTGCTGCTGGAATGTGCATTCCAATAGAGGGAAGGATCCCGCAGGTGAATTGTGCTGTTGGAATGTGCATTCCAATAGAGGATTTGATCCCGCACGTGAATTGTGCTGCTGGAATGTGCATTCCAATAGAGGGAAGAATCCCGCAGGTGAATTGTGCTGTACATCATCCACAAGAGTGTCATCAATTTGTGCAGGGTGGGCACTGGTCAATGGTGTCTGTAGCACAGATAACGGCATTGGCAGCACAACAAGCTCTTGTGTCAAAAGGTTGTGCAAAACGGAAGTCCAGACACTGGCAGCAGTGCATGGACCACATTGCAATTAAAAGCAGGGTTCTAGTCTCACCCAGCACATCTCTACTTAAATGCAGCTTGACTCTCAAACTTCCAGGTTCCTACATGAAAAAATAACTCTGAGAAGACCAACACATGTTTTGATGTCACAAAGAAGAGGAATATGGCAAGTGATGCAGCTTCACCAATTCACTCTTGAGTACCACAGAAGATTCTCAACCATAACCATCAGTTGCCAACAGACTGATGCAGTTGCAAAATCTCAGGCACTGAAAAATCCGAGGATGACATTTGCAAAAGAAGTGGATCACAAGAGTGGACCCAAATTCAGGCCATTCAGATAGAGGGCAGGTTATTAGATTGGGGCAAGCAAAATGAGCACATGCTAGTGGAACTAGGTACAGGCAGGTTGAGTGGAACACATGAAACTGTGCAAATGGATTTGGATGCCTCTGAAGTCAGGGATTGCACAGGGAGACAAGGAAACAAAGGAGACTCCTGAGGAAATCATGCTCTTATGCCTGGCTCCTGAAAGAAATGCTCTTATGCTCTCCAGTGAGGTGGAAGTAAGTCAGTTCTGGGCAGTGGAGATGGGATAGAAAGGTTCTCAAAGTGAGTGTAGCACAATTGTTCAGTGAAGTACTACCACTCTGTGCTGCATAGGAAGCCACATGTGTAAATGTGTTGGAGATACTAACTCAGGGCACCTGAACAGAGTAACATCATCAAATGCATGGTCAAATATTGGATCCTTCAGCAATGTTTCCGATTAGAATCAGATGGGCTTCTTTTTCAACCTCTTTGGATGCAAGCGATGCTGGAAATCTCTTCAAAGGAGACTTCTGGATGCAGAGAATGGGAAGTTCTGTAGTGCAGAGTCTGCTGATTAGTCCTCAGTAAATCAGCAATTTCTTTAAAGAGATTGCCCATGAGAAATCTTCAATCCCTGCTTGTTTGTTGTGTGAGGTGATTGCTACATCATCATAATTTTAATGGCTCCAACGGGGAAGATCTCTTCTGTCACTGGGCAATGTACAACTGGGCAAGTGTCTTGACAGTCTCAGGTTTCCACATTCTGTTGATTGTTGATATTTGTTGGGTCTTAGGGATGATGGGTGCTGTATTCATTAGTTGGTGAAATGACATGTGGGATGGGAGGATGGATTGTGTGCAATTTCAGGGTTGCAGGAAATGGAAATATCATGAACTTCTTGTGGGGCATCATTCAACTATGGAACTGCATGATGACCCCTGGAGCTCCTCAAGTCTTTGTTGTTGCTCAATGTGACTTATATTGTTGGAGAGTTGTTGGAAGATCAGATTGCTCTCGCCTGATAAACTCCAAGCTCATAAACTTATGTGTCTCTGTATATACCATGGGTGATTTTGTTTGTTATTTGTGCACCATATCAAGGCTTCCATTAGATGGAAATGCTCAACTGCCAGAAACCTTGAAGGGGAGTAAGAGTGTCCTTGAAATTGAGTAGTTTGCAAAAGGTTGGTCAAATATTTTTGCCTTCAACTCAAGTCTTGAGATTATTTGGTTGAGTATGTCTGGTCATCCATCTTGCAGCTTAGGAAATAGCAGAGGAGGAAGATGAGCTGCTTGGGGTGGAACATCTTTGGAGTTGGCTGGGTGAGCTTTTGGATGGTACGATTTTACATAGGCTGTGAACACTACTGCAGCAGCAGAGTTATTTTGCCATCTGAATATTCTGAGGGTGAATTGCAGGCCAAAGGCAAATATTTCCAGAGCAGAGGGAGATTCAATCAGGGCACACCAAGTTCATGCCTATTTTAAGAGATGGGTACAATGCTTTCTTTGACAGCAATCAAGAGAGAAGTTGTCTTGTTGAGGTACCGCAGGGTGTCTCCTGTAGGGTCTCACCATTCTTTTTAGAAAATCTGAAGAAAACTACTGAAGCAAACTGCACAGATCTTTGCTGTGAGTCAATATTGCTAGCATTAGAGTTGATATAAATTTAGCAGTTAATCCTTTGCAAGACCATTTTGTGGAAGGTTCTGCTGTTGAGAAAGCTTGAAAGCCATAGAATTTGGTTGTGTGAGAAGGATATCATCAAGAGAATATTGATAAACCTGCACTCTGTTGGGTCCAATATTGGGTCCATTGGATCCACTCCTGTTGGTAAAAACTGGAAATTGCAATCACCCACGTTTGGAACCATCTTTCCACCATAGGGAATCCTGCCCTACACAATGGATAAAAAATGGCTGTAGCTTTTGATGACTACAAATTGCACATATTGGCAATCCAGGTTAAGCAGCTTGAGCTTCATGCAAGAAGATCACCACTTCACACCTGAGTGCAATGGTTGGGGATGTGCTCAGCAGTTTTTTTTGGGGGGCAAATTTTCACCACTTGGCCATGAAAAGAGTCCCAGTGCAACTCATGTACCAAGGATTTTTGTGCAAAAAAATGCACCGAAAGACATCAGATTTTGAGAAAAAAACTCCTGAACTTGTCACATTTAGACACTGGGTTCCAGCAGGTTGCAAAAATATAGCAAGATTCTTAAAATTTTCTACTTTCCTCATTGTAACTCAAATTTGTCTAATTCCTCTTGTGGATGATTGCTAGTGTGGATACATCACAGAATTGGGGGAAAAAATCCCTGGATGTGCTGCAAGCTTCTTCTATCATGTAAGTTGATCATTGAGAGAACTTCCATTAGAAATCTGAAATTCTGTTGCAGAAAGAAATTTCCACTAGTCCTTTTGAGCCCCATAGTACCACTCACACTTTGTTTTTCCAGGCAGAAGCATACCTAATGATGTGGCCAAAAGCAATTGTTCCCATGTACTTCCAACAATCTTTTGCTGTTTTTGCAAGCAGATATTTGTGATTCTCATTTCTAAGAAAAAATGAATGGGTTTAGGGTTTAGGGTTTCTGACATGTTGAGGTGAATGTTGAGGCAGCTGACCATTTACAATTTTTTTTGTTTGATTTTTTATTTTGATTTTCTCTCCAGAAATACATTTATCAAAAGACAGCCCAACAATTCTTCAAACAAGTTTTGCTGTAGTATGAGGTTTTTGGAAAATGTAAAAAAAAAATGAAAAAACATCATTCTTTTGAAGTAGTGTAAAAAAAAAACTGTTATGGTGAATGGAATGTTTTTATTAAATAAAACATAATTTGAAAAAAATATTGTGCAATTTTCTGAAAAATTAATTATATATGAAGGATAAACCTCTCAAATTAGGGTTCACATGACAATAATTGTCTACTCATCATCATCACTTGCCCATTCTATGAATTATTCTTTATATTTGGGATTGCATTTTTTTTTCTTTCAATATTAAACTATTGAATTTGAATACTAAACATGCAATCCTTTCAAATTTTACCCTATTTCATTTTTGCTATGTATAAATTAAAATGTGCTTTGATTTCTTTCACATGTAGATGCTACCCTAACTTAACCATTAGGAAATCGCAAAATCGACATACTTTTTTTTTTCAAAATTTTAAAAAATGAAGCAAATAAAATCATAATCTTGCAATTTATTCAAAAATCTATTCACTTAAATATATATATATTTTTAAATGTTCAAATGAGTTTGAAGAAAATATTTTTGAAAAATATGAATCATTGAGAAATTTAAACATGTTAATTTATGATTCTTCTATTTTTAACTCCATTCATAATGTGATTGAACAAAATTAGGTAGCTAGGGTAAATAAATATATAGATAGTGTAGATAGGTCATAAGTAGGTAGCTAAATAAGTATATATGTAAGGTAAGTAAGTGGGTAGGTTGTTAACCATGGTAAATAAATATATAAGGCATGTAAGTAGATTTAGGGTAAGTAGTAGCACATCATGTGATGACATACAATTAAACATAATTGTTGTTATTGTATATAGGTATAATGTAATTTCAAATACAAAAGGGGGTGTTTTATTAAACAACTAAACATTTATTATGAATTTTTTCAATGGATCAACTTTATTTGAGTTTGGAAAATTATGTTCACCCATGGCATAGGGATTTGATTCTCCTTTGCTATTATATCCTTAATTAAGATTCTTAAACTCTCTAGGTATCAAAAGGTTCAATTTCTAGTAGCTTTTTGTCTTAGATGTCCTACTTGACTTCTTATATGAAAACCGGGGAGGTGGGGGGGGGGTATATATATCTAAATATCCAAATTTTAATATGTTTTAAAAGATAATTGAGGTGACATTAAATGAACACCAAGAGATAGAGGAGACATGAAAGCTTCTTTTTTGGTTTTATTATAAATATATATGTTCATTAATTGTTCGACTTTTTTACTCACAAAATCTGGAAACAATTGTTAAACACATGTTACACAATCAAATTCACAATATTTGTTCAAAACTTATTCACATTAAGATTATTAAATCACATTGACATTGTAAGAGAAAACAAAACCTTTCCAAATTAACAAGTAATTCATTTGATTTTTAAGCTACAAGTTGCCCCATTAGATTGTAGAATTAATGGAGAAGTAATTAAATTTAACATGGCTAGTCACATACATAGACATGTTTTGTAAATATGGGAGTTACAATTATTGGACACAATAAGGGTACCTAACTAATATAGATAATGGCATGCCTCTTTTAATTGCCAAACTAAAGGATGTAGTTAAGGTACCTATAAATTAATACAAGTAATGACATCTTTCTTTCAATTGCCAAATTATAAAACATAGTTAAGGTACTTAGTTAATATAAGTAATGGCATGTCATTTTCTATTATGCCCATATAAGTTCTAGCTAAGGATGTCAACTTTTAATCCATTTTGATTGGGCAAATGTTACATGTGCCATTCATGTTATGACCTTTTACCCAAAAAATATTTTTCTTCTACTAAAAAAAACCTAATTAACATGAACCTTTAAAAAAGCCATAATTATTGTAGTGCTAGGTAGCCCCTTCATAGCCCCTAAGTAGGTCCTTAAAGTATTTAAAATATTTTAAGCAACCCCTAGGTAGGCCCCTAAGTACATTAATTAGTTTAAGCAAGCCTTAAGTAGCCTAGGTAGCCATTATGTAGCCTTTAGGTACTTTAGCTAACCTAGGTAGCCTTTAGGTAGGCCCTTAAATACCTTAAATAACCTAGGTAGCCCCAAGGTAGCCTTTAAATAGCCTAAACAACCCCCATGTACTGAAGGCAACCCCTTTGTAACCGCTAAATAACACAGCAACCCTTTGGTAGCCCCTTAGATATATAGCCTAATTAACTTAGCAAATCCCTAGGTAGCCACTTGGAACCCTTAAGTAGCCTACATATCTTAAGGTAGGTTGAATATGTCATTTTGGTAGGTTAGAAAAAATGTTTATTAAATGTGAATTCATTTCATATTATGTAAAAAAAAGTTGGTGCAATGGTAAACACTTTGAACTTCAATGTTGAGGTTATGGTTGATTCTTTACTATTGCAACCTATTTACCATAGTTTAGGCTAGGTAATTTAAATCCTTATTCTAGGCTAGTATGTTTAGCCTAAACCAGCTAGGCTTCGACTAAGACCATGTTTTTAGCTTAAACAATTTCGGTTAGGTTGTTTAACCTAAATACCTTAGGCCAACTAGTTTAGGATAGGTGGTTTATCCTATATAGGCCATTTGGCACCATTTTTTCAACCTATAATTTGCCACATGTCAATATATTTCAATGTTTAAAAAACTTCCTAGGTTTTCACATTTTAATCATAAAACTAATTGCAAATGACCATGCACATAAGCATATGTCACTAAACATTTTAGTCAATTGTCAATGACTGTACCATGTATGGTAGAAGTTAGTTGGATGAAAATTGGGTGTAAGTTGCACCTTGACGTGATTATTGTTTTGACTTGGTGCCATGTAATATCTTATGTGACTAAAATTTTATGCAAATTTTCCAGAGCAATATAAAAGTTTGTAGTCACATGTAGCATTTAGTTTTGAAAAATAATGATTTATGATTGAAAAATCTAATTGTTAATATGCAAATTCCTTGTAGTATGTGGTTGCCAACTAGCACTCTACCAATGATTAGTTAGCATATCCAACTTTTTTACAACTAATTAATAACTATATTGTTCATTGTGAGGCAATTAAGAGACATGTCACACAACATTCTTTTGCATTTTGGCTTTTAATTCAAAGAATGAAACATTCAAGATAGAAAAACAAAATTTTCATTTTCATTTAAATAACACATGGAGTTAAAAAAATTGATTTTTTGTTGTTCATATCTTTGTTTAAGAAAAAAATTGTCTATTTTTTTTTTTTATTGATTGAAACCATCAAAGTTTTATTCTTGGTGGTTGTATGAAATTATAAGAGCTTTTAATTTTTGAGTGTAATGAATAGAAATATTCAAGTTCAACAGCCATGTTGTTTTGTGCATTTGCAATACCATTCATTATTCTTGTGCATTAAAATATTTTTGTTGTTAGATTGTTAGTTGTTGTATAATTAAAATGAATTATTGATTATGGTGTTGTGTGTAAACGGGCAACATCAACCACGCATAAAAACATTGGTTGATTATACAATAGTGTTGCAATGTCATGTTTGTTTGAAAGTAAGTTCTTTTGGGGTTCTAGCATCTATGTATTGTTGCTACAACTTGTGGTTTCATGCTCAAGTTCAAGTGTGAAATATTAAATGTTGTTGGTTTTATAGGTCTTGTAATCATGCAAGTGCAATATCACCATTTCAAAAGTTTGGATCTTTATGGGAAGGAAGAAGAACAAATGCAAACCTTTGACAAATTCAGTTTCCCAATTAGTGGTATTGAAGTAGGTGGATGATTTTGAAAGGCACATAGATGATGGCAAGGAAGGTGTAGCTCATTAGCAACGAAAGAGGGTGTTGTATTGTTGCAATTGGCAATGTGAATACAAGCGCCAAAAAGTTAAAGCATTTATTAAGGAACAAGTAGCAAATGATCCTACTACAATGCATTTTGTTTAGCAATTCAATGCCTTTCTTGCACGAAAGCCGAATAAAAGTCCTACATGATGTTGAAAGGATAGTGTTTTTTTGCAAGGACCATTGTTAAGTTTATTATTGAATACTTAAAAAGGACAAATATGTCTTTCAAACAAGGGGTTTTGAAAGAAATCTTTAATCACCTTCTTTAGAATGAATTTATGCCTGAATACCTATGAAATTTATAGAAATTGAAAACAAACCAAAAAATTGTGGAAAATTTCAAGAATGATTTGTTTTCCCATCTAGTTGGTCAAAACCAATTAAAATTAATATGGCAAAAGACATTGTTTATACCTTGGTTAACTTTCAATCTATTGGAAGTTATAAAGAAGTAGTAAAAGAATAAGGTAAGGGGTGGATAAAAGGAATGTGAAAAGGCCACCCAAACAAGAATTTTACTTGGCACATTTGGATTTGCATTGCATTCCAAACAACTCAACAACAAATGAAAAGATCTAACATCATTTATGAGGCAGTGAAGCAATTGGTAATATTGTGGTGGATTATTGAAACAAGAATGTTCTTAATTGGAAGGATGTGACATGGAGGTGGATTACAACAAAGGCTTTTGTAAAACACACAACAAATTACTTACAAATTTGTTAAGTTTTTTCACTTCTTTGGACCTATTTAAATGTCATGGTGTAGGTGAATACCTTGAAACCTTGCTAGGGTGGGCAAGGACTACCTTAATTTTACATTTTGATTAGAATAATCAATTTTTATTGTGATGAAATGTTTGATGTGGCCTTGTTGTTCCTTTATATGAATGTTGAAGTTGAAGTCATTTGTTTAACGGTTGATTTTCCTAGATGTCATGGAATTTGTGTGCTTTCATTGCTCAAAAGGTGATCCCATGTTAATGTGCCCCACAAAGTCCTTAATCACAATTGCATCAAGTAATGAACTTAAAAGTTGGTAATAAGTATTAGTTCAAGATTTGTGATTTCAACACATGAAAAATTAATCTTTTAACAACCTTGTGGTGATTTCAATAGTCTTGTTATGATTTTAACAACCTTGTGGTTATTTTAATAGCATTGTGGTGATATTAACAAGTGTGTGCACGCTATGTGGTGATTTCAACAATACGTTGTCATGTTTTCAAAAAGGGTGTGTTGATTCTAGCCATGTTTGAGCTTGAAAAAGATGTGCTAATTTCAATTGTGTTGCCTTGAACTCAAGAAAGGTGTGTTAATTTCAATAATGTTGTCATGGTGTAAAGCACATTTTGGTGATTTCAATGGATGTTGTCCTAATTTCAAAAACAATGTGTTAATTTGAGTAGGATTATATGCATGGTTTTAAACAAATTGTGTAATTTCAGTAGTGTTGTCTTTATTTCAAAAACTTTGTGTTAATTTCAATAATGTTATCATCATTTCAAACACATTGTGGTGATTTCAGCAATGTTGTCCTTATTTCAAGAAGGTTGTGCTAATTTCAATAATGTAATCACCAACTATTCTCTACATGTACTTTAATATTTATAAGATTTATTTTGGGCTCTAACTTGGCGTTCTTACTATTGGTTGTGTTTCTTCCTTTTGGCATGTTGTTAACATTTGGGAGTTATGATAGGAGAATGAAAAACAATCATGCCAAAATTGCTTGAATCTTTTGATTTATAGAAATAACATTAACACAATTAAAACACTAAAAATAGTTTACTTTCAATATTATAAGTTGGTTTTTTTCCCTCAACAATGTGTTCTTTCAAAAGACATATTCGAAGTTTGTTTATAAATCATGATATGTAATTTGCAACAATCATGATCAAAGTAGCTAGCAAAGGTATAATATATTTTATTTCATTTCTTTTAGTTGTTAAATTGTGTGAACTTGTTTATTATGTCCTTTCCTAATTTGAAAATGTAAGATTGTTCACTTTGATTGCAAATTAACATTGTAAGCTTTAATTTGTGAATTGGAAGCAAGATTCACACCTTCAAAATTGATGAATGCCTTAGAGGTATTGTACCCAAAATATTGGCAAGATTTTGAAGTTGATGGTAATTTCAAGCAACATTTCTTGGTGATCAAAGGTCATTTCGTTCACATGGATTGTTTTTGAAGATTAGGGATGCACTTCATTTGAGTTTAAAAGGTTGACCACCCTCACTTGTTTGTGGTGAAACTTCACTTGCAAATGAAGATATTGTTCAAATTGATTATGCATTAAAATGCAAAGACAATGATGTAAGAACAATTTTATGTGAATTCAATAATTCACATTAATTTTGCAAGTGATAGAAGGTTATGTAATACCCCCTCAACACTCCTTGTTTAAATACCTTAAAAGTTACAAAAATTATAGTTGTTACATGGTGTTAATAAGCAATGTAAACAATGTTCATACACTTTCAACACCCTAGCTTTCATGAAAACCAAATTTAGGAATATATTATTGATTCATTTCCCTATTTTGTTGGTGTGCATTTGTAGGAATTTTTCACCTTCAAGAATTCCCTTATGATGTTACATGCGATGATTGAAGAACATGACTCAAATGGAAAATTAGTAACCTATATTTTAATTACACACAATTTTGTTACATTGATATTAAATTAATGACAAATCCCTTTTTTAGACTTGTCAGTTGAGGATAAGGTTTGTTCATTCCATTTTTTTGTAGCCAAATTTGCTGCACATGGAATTTGTATCACTATGTTCTTTGCTAAATTTTAAACTATTACTAAAAGCTTTCAATTATGAAATGGATATATCACCAATTATGGTTAAGTTGTTTTCAAGTTATTAATCACAAGGTTGCTTTTAGTTTTAGCCACATAATCATAATGCTTTTACTAAATTGAAAAAAAAACCATCACCATTTCTTTTACATTTTTCGTAAATTGGAAGCCATATTGGGCCATTTTTCAAAATCCTAGAAAAAAATTCATTATTAATGTTACTAGTTGTTGGAATTATGACCAATTTGAAAAAGTTGAAGGGCACATTTCTGTGATTGCAACTCGCCCATAATTTGGGGGTCGCTATTGAGTTAGTTAAGGTTTTCACACTAAAAGTTGACATGCATATCCATTACTCTAGTAGATTTTGCAATATTTTGGTGGGTTACCCTTCTCCCCCATACCCATAAAGTTGGATATTCTCACCAAAATCATAAGTGATGATCAGTTCAACCTTTGAATTTTGTACATGAAAATAGACCCTTGTTTGATTGTTGCCACCCCGTGTGTTTTTATTGTCACACCTTGTGACACCCTTCCAACACCATTTGGTTTTAATGTGTTCAATTGTGAGGAATTGCATTGTGTCATGTGATGGATCTAAATCATGAATAAGATGTTGATAGTGTTGAAATGGTGATGGATTTCAAAGCTAGAGATTGAAATTTATCACAATGCTAATTGGAGTTTGCATGACTTGTTGATGACTAAAATTGAAAAGGCTTGAGATGGAAAGCCTTCCAAAGAGGTCACCTAGAAAGAATGAGGCTAGTTGGAGGTTTGCAAAGGGATAAAGTCACATACATTCTCCACACTTACAACTATTAGGTGTTGATTCTTTCCCAATAAGCACATAATAATACTATGAATACAAATTTTAAAGAATCAACATCTATGTTCAAGAAGCAGCTATTATTGTTATTAAATTATTCTGGTTCTCAAACAAATTGAAAAAAAATTCAAATGGGTGCCCACCATTGGTTCTTAATGGATTCTTTCATGAAACCCACCAATTCTTCTTCTAAGATTTTTTTTTTAATAATTGAAAATTGGTGCTTCTTTGATTTTGAAACATTTACAAAATGAGGATCGATAGATATTTTTAAAAATCAAATACCCACCCAACAACATTGGTCACAAGTCATGACATGGGTTGTTGTTAATGTGTTGTTTGATGGGAATGTATGTTATTTTATTTTAACAAGATTATTAAATGTTTGATGTATATATAAGAGTGTTTTTGAAAAGTATGCAACCTCCTCTTCTAATATTAAAACTGCTAAAATTTGGATGTTAAGTTAATTAATTTTTCAATCACAAAGAAATATATTTCTTAATTTGTGTTTCCATTCTTATTTCAAAAAGGGTTTTGTAGTTTGAAAGTTTAACACTGTAATTACTTAAGGCTAATATTTAACACAATAATTTGCAAAAAATCTAGCCAAAAAAAAAAAAAAAAAAATTTATTAAAATTTTATAATATGATTAAAAATAAAAATCCAATT
>Ga0116227_10004489_pt1 | contig 30274 bp, 22 predicted proteins | sample S1TSphgellanicum_FD_89693 | JGI IMG/M metagenome (GOLD analysis project Ga0116227, IMG submission 89693) | Host-associated microbial communities from peat moss isolated from Minnesota, USA - S1T2_Fb - Sphagnum magellanicum MG | ecosystem: Host-associated > Plants > Peat moss > Unclassified... | reverse complement strand
GATTGGGCCAAGCGTTCACAAATGCCACCTTCTTATGAAGCACCTTAACTTTAGTCTTTGAGGGTTTTCCATGCCAATGAGGTATTGATTTAGAAAGCAAAACAACTTGATGAATGTGTCAACTGCATTTGGATTTCCTCTTTGAGTAAGAGGGATTTTGAAACAAGAAAAACAAATTGAAAATTGCATCTTTAATCCTCATCCATAAACATGAAAAATGGGACAATGTAAAATGCAAGATTTCCTTCAAATCTGGTTAATTGTGTTATTGGCCTCTTTCACACAATGGCATTGAGATTGGAGCATTAAAATGCACTCCATCTTCTTGTGAAGCAATTTAGCTTTGTTCTTTAATTCTTTTTGGGTTTTTCAATGCCAATGAGGGACAAATGGAGAAAGCGAAATAGCTTCCATGAATGTGCCAATGGTTTTTGGATTTTTACCTTTGATTAAGGAGGATTTTTGACACAAGGAAAGCAATCAAAAACCATCTTTTCATGAGGGAAACCCATGATACCATATTGCAACTTAAGATTATTGAGGTTTTAGAGCGAAGGACGAAGTAAGACATTCTACTTGCCATCAATTATGGAGTAGGGAATTGGGCAAGAGGCCATAGCCTAGGCGAGGGAATGCTGAGGTTAATTCTAGCTACCAACAGTCTTGACCAATTACCAGTCACAACCAGTGTCCTTTACATCCATTAACTTGTTCAGCTGGTGGATGCAGATCACTTTTCATCCATACACAGAATGGATATGGATCACTTTTCATCCACACACACAATGAGATACACTCAGCTTAATGTGTGATACAACTGGAACATGGATGTCCAATCAGGAAGAGACACATCATGTGAGTCAGTCAAACAGGTGACATGGCACACAAAGGTTATGAGTTATAACCCATGTCCAGTTATGAGGTGCCACTCAGAGAACCAATCAGAGCATGAGGTGCCTCTCGACGACCGGTTATGGTTAATTGAATATTCGCCTCTTTGGCACAATGGCATATACCATCTTCTTATGAAACACCCAGTTTAATCTTTTAGGGTTTTCCATGCCATTCCCCCTTGTCAATAACTATGCTTTCAAACTCTAGATGCTAATTGGTGATTTGGGAAGTCACCTTCACTCAGGTAAGGACTAAGGACTAAGGACCCAATACAATGGAGTGGTAATAGTAGTAGGCATTATAGCTCTCAATGTAGTAAGAGACCTGGTGCCTCATGGACACACACAGGAAGATTTGCAGCAAAATTTCATATACCTAGTCAGAGGTAACATGATCTTTCTGGAGGCCTGAAGGGTGCATGCTAAGTAAACTACTCCTCATGTTTAATTTTTTTCGCAAGGCCAGAGTAGCAGCAGCACACATGGAAATGCGAATTTTTTTTGTGAAGACATAAGTTTGAATGCTAGACTTCTTGATGTGATGAAGATGGAACAAGGAACAGTTGTGAGAGAAGATGTGTCAGGTGGTCATGATTTAGTTGCAGAAACACATGAAATTTTGTAGCAAGCCCTGGAGTCAAGCAAACCTCATATATAATCATTCACCAAGTAGGGACCTTAAAAATACTTTGCCAAGTGATTCGATTCTGAAGTTCAATGGTTGATCAACATAGATATACAAATATTGAACTCAGAAATCTCTTTCTGGGCCTCCCTGCCCATGATCCACTGATGAGAAAGTCTTGGAATAGAACAACAACAGCTAGTACCTAATTGAGATTCTGAGCACAGTTTTAATATGAGCAAGCAACATTGCAAAATTTCACCAAGATCATTGTTGCCTGCAGGGCTGAAACTGCAAAGTCTTTGAACCTTGTCTTAATTGAAGAAGCAAAGAACCCAGAGTTTTGCAGACCAAATTCCCAAGAAAAAATCCAGAATTGTGCAGAGCAAATTCCCAAGCAAAAGTCCAGGAGTTGGTAGACCAAATTATTCTGAGCAACATATTTTGGTGCAGATCTTCATCATGGTGTGCAAATCTCTAGACCTGTTGCGAATCCAATCCTGTGTCATGAATGTAGATGGAGGGCTCAATTGACAAAGAAGAGCAGCAAGACTGAAGCTGAAGCTCCAAGGAAGCTTGACAGAAAGAAAGTACTGGTGATGATGTGTTGAGAATGGGCTCCATGATTAGGGCTTAAACCAACTTCTTGATTGCCAGTACTGAGATAGAGTCCAGATTTGTTCAAGCAACTAGGGACAGCACCAGACTGCAGATCATTGTAAGAAACATCAAGATAAACCAGATGACGAAGGTTGCACAGCTGCTGAGGGATGGTACCAGTGAGGTAATTGGACTGCAAATCCAGGTGCTGTAGATTGCTGATGTCCCCCAGATTGGAAGGAATGGAACTCTCCAGATTGCAATCATTCACAGTGATAACAGTCAAGTTGTCAGAGAAGGAGTTTCCCCATGCGGAAGGAATGGGGCTGTTGAAGAAGATCCATTGGAGCTGCAAAGTTTCCAAATCCTTCAAATCTGTCAGTGTTGAGCCAAAGTTGGAGATGCTGTAGGTGTTGTTGCGATAGGGTTGTTGGTTTGGACGAGCCGATCCTGTTTTCATTATCAAGTTGTTAATCTAAAACCAAGTCCCAATTGGAAAATTTAAGAATATATTATTTCACTAGGAGACATTGAAACATAATGGGTACTGCAAAATTTGAAAAAATGTCACAAAGTGAGCCACTCATTCATGCAACTACCTGTTATGCTCAGTGCAATCACTGCTCCATCTGATGCCCTGCAGGTTACATATGGCCAAGTGCAGCAATTTGTGCCTTGTACCCACTCTGCTAGCAACCCTTCTGGATCAATCAGCATCTGCTTGAAACCCAAGAGTGTATCTTCAGATTCTGAGCTGCATGTCCAAGCACTACATGAGCTTATCAACACAGAATTGATCAAAAGCACAAGGCTCAGAGCATGAGTGGTGATGAAGAAACCAAGTCTCTCTTGAAAAGAAGAACTGGAAAACCCCATTGTTGATGCCCAGCCTCTGAGGCTTCTTCTGGGTACAACCCAAATTCACAGCCCAATCTCAGAAAAAATCCCTACCACCACTCTACAGCTTGAATCAATCTCTCTCTCTCTGTGGATCTCAAAACAATGAATTTAGAATCTGATGAAGTCTGAGCCTCTTCTTCTTCTTCGGCTGAAGCTTGGTCTAGTAAGCTTTAGGTTCAACAAGTGGGGCCCCTCCTGCTGCTGTACTAGGTCAATCTAGAGAGAGAGAGAGAGAGAAAAAGACATTGAGCAATCCCCAAAAAAAATCTCAAACATCTTTGTTGAGCATCATGAGAGACAGTGCAAAAAGGGAATTTAGGGGAAAAACAATACAGCTCCAAGCACCTTGGTTGGGCTCAGTTCTACTTAGCTCTAGATAGGTGATGATGTATTAACAAGCCAAGGATCTGGTTGATCATGACATTCTCTTGCAAAGGGCTTTTGCGTTCAATCCACAGTGTGAATTACCCATTACTTCTAAACTTGAAACCTGAAGTCTAACAAGGATCTGACTTCAGGTGATCAAAGACAGTTACTGTAACCAACAAACCTTGAATTTACCTGAAGATTCTCAAGAATCTAAAATTTTGTGAACTTAGACAACAACAACAGATGAGAACAACAACAACAACAACAAAAACTTTGAAACCTGAAGAATCCTCTGACTTGTGGAAGGATCACAACAACAATAAACTGAAAACCAGTTGCAGTATCAATTTGTGAAAGTCTAGCATACAGCAAAAGTCTATTATTCTTGGAATTTATTGACCTGCAAGCTGATGAAACTGGTGTAAACTGAGAGCCTTGTTTCTTCTTCCTCCTTTGAGCTTGCATTTTACCAGTGAAAACAGAGGAAAAAGAAACCCCGGCGGTCATTAGGATTCATAACCATGGTTCTCAAAACCCGCATATTCTTTCCCAAAGCCCTGCCCAAGGTGGTTTTATTCACTGAAAGAATGGGATCAAGGAGAAGAAGGCTCAAGGAACATTGTGGGTTTCAAATACTCCAAGTCATTCATGGTCTATCATTCATTTTGCCAGTAATTTTTTACTTGCAAGGATTAAGATCATCACACAAATGGCTATCCACTAGATCATGGACTATACATACTTATGGGGTCAAAGGTGGGCAAAATAAATTCATAATAGGTAGAGGAAAGAGTACATAGCTATGTTGAGTTGGTCCCACAAGATTGACTCCTTCTATATGAGCAAAAGTTGTTGCCTTAATAAGATTAAGGTGACAATCCCAAGACCTTTAGTTTTATGTTTTGCTTTTAGGGTTAATGTTTTTTTTTAAGCTCATCCTAAATTGGCACATAAATTTCAATGTCCCAAGACTTTTAGAGGAGGAGGGAGGGGGTAGATAATGGGCAGGTGCGGTGGGGTTTGCATGATTGGTGGAATAGAAAGAGCAATTAGTTCTTTCTCCTTTCCTTTTTAGGCTTGATCCAGACCATATTTGTACTTCTTGTAGTGCAAAGGAGAGGGCAAGGACAACAGGGAGATTATATAACCTTTGAAGTTCCTCCACAACTCACTTTGATCCAGTCTCCAATAAAGACATTGGCTTTGACAAAGTCCAAGTGCCCCTCCGGAGATTCCTCTTCTTCAAAGTTTCCCTAAATCGATTTCCCAAATTGACTGGTTGGTTAGGTAGTAGGGGATACCTACCTATGTGTGCCAAGTTTCAAACTACCTAATATTTTCCTAATATTTGGGTTGGTTGCATGCTCAATTGAAGGGTCCTTGCCTTGCCACCCACTTTTGCATGCTATCCATGTGGACAAGACATTGGCTTCATTTAGCCATGGTCCAATTATCCAAATAATAATTGCACCCCCATTTTTGGCAAAACATTTCCTAAAGAATCAAACCACATGAATTGATGTTCATTCCACTATCCCTTCCTGGCTTTGAGCTCCATCCCACCCTTTTCCTTGTCAAGCTCATCAATGATCAACTCCTACCTCTCTAGTCTATGCAAAATTATGTGTAGGGTAATACCCAACTGTTAGGGCATTATTAAGCTTGATAATTGAGAACAGAACGGCCTTATTCAAGTGGGAGGGCCCTCTCCAAGGTCATTACATCACATCATGCTGTGTTTCCAAAGGTTAGTGACATGCCCTTTTGCTTAAGAGGTGTTTAGCGGATGTGGGCCTTATATCAAGGCCACCTTAGTGGGGCAATAAGGCGATATGAAAGTTATGCTAGAAATGGTTCCATGAGGTTCAACTCCTCTAGGAGTCGAAATATGTCTGGACTTAGGGGTCCGGATGGGCTAAGGTGAGAGCTCAAGCTCGCACCGGCCAAGAAAACGACTAGGGGTTGTCTTCAGGATTATAGTGCGAGGCATTATCCCTTTAAAACCCTCAATGGATGATTAAACGCTATTAAAGCACTTGGGATTATTAGAAATTGTCCTTTTCAAGCTTTGAGGTCACTAAGAGAAGGTTGGCCTTGGGACAACTCGGGTTGTCCCGATTTAAATCCTTTTTGAACCAACTCTGGGAGTTGGGCTTCGGAGGCCCTTGAGTAAACCTGGGGTTAATTCAATTTAAAGGCCACGTTGATCGGCCCTAGGAGCTGAGCTTTTGGTTTGCTTTAGTTAGACTAAGACTTAACATCAATATCAAGGTCTAGCAAGTCTAAGTAGAAATTCAGAGCTCGTCTTGAATGGTCAAGACTTTAGGACTAACCAAGTGTGCCATGGAATGCGCAGGTAACTAGGAGTTAAAAGAGTTGACGTGAAAGGAGCTTCGCAAAGTGCGTGGAATGCAAGGCGACAAGTAAGAAAAGGCATGTCATTTGGTATTAAAGTTCAAACTTGATCCAACAAGCGAAAAAATGGGAGAATTAACAGTTGTCGTGTCCTTCATCGTAAAGTGCTAACGTTGAACCAAGGCAAAAAGGGCAATGGTCAAGGCAAAAAAGGCCACCACAAATGAAGCTCGCAAGGCCAAGAAAGTGGCCAAATTGGTTGTGGCTAAACTAGGTTTTGCAAAAAAAACTTCCTAAAAGCTTAAAGGCGAGAGGGAAAAAACCTCTAGGCCCCTCAACCTAGGGAATGTAGATGGGGGGGGGGGCATCAACAAAAAAGGAATCTTCCAAGGGGACAACCTCCAAGGACAATCTCATGTGTTGGAGCAAGTTCAATCTTCCTCTAACTCTTTAGATTTGAATGAGGAGGAAGAAGAGAACCCGAAATATGTTAACATTATGAAAAAACCATCATAACATCAAAGGAGCCCAAGAAGGCCAAAGAGGCTCAAGTGGTTCAAGAAGCTCAAGTGGCAAAAAAGGTTGAGGAGGTGAGACTCCAGCTCGAGACCAAAGAGATCCTCCAAGCTGCGAAAGACACAGTTCAAATAGAAATGGAATGGGAATGGGCCAAGGTCAGGGCCCTTCAAGTTGAAGAGGTTCTTTCATCGTTATCCATGAACACCATGGTTGAAGCCATAAAGGTGTTACAAACCCTTGTGGTTAACAAAAGAAAGACCAACATGCAATTGTCCTTGGAGTCGAAAAAGGCTCAAAAAGAGAGGGGATTGGGGCCAAGCGGAGAAGCCACAAAAGCCATGAAGACCCAAATACCAGATCCTTTCAAGGGAAAGGACACCAATGCAAAAAGGGTGAGACAATGGGCCCCCCAAGTGGAGGCCTACTTTGAATCCCAAGTGATCAACATGGATGTGGATCAATTTAGGTTAGCACAATTTCTTTTGAGAGGCCACGCCTTGGAATGGTGGATGGCACAAAAAAATGCCTAGCCAAACTTAATGGGGATTTTTCCTTGGAATGCGTTCAAGGCTAAATTGAACAAGAGGTTCACTCCCCATAACTAGATCCTAAAGGATGGGCAAGAACTTTTAAGCTTACACCAATTTGATGGACCTGGAGTGATGGGGAGGTATGTCCAAACCTTCACATCCCTATTAAGCCTCATTATAATGAAAGAGGAATATTTGTAGAAGGTGGCCTTCCATCATGGCTTGCAGCCTTGGGTTCACAACGCTAGTTTGCAAGCCTCGCAACTTGTCAAAAAATGATGAAGGTTGCATAGTGCATGGAAAATGACCCCATGCACAAAAAGGCTAATACGCCACAAGTCTTGCAACTCACAATGAGAATGATTATTAAGAACGTAGTGCAAACTGCAAGTGGCCCAAAAAGGGGCCAAAAAGAAAATGGGATAAGAACCCACCTAAGGACAAAAGGACCTTGGTGGAAAAGAAATCACAGGATGTTGTCACAGTGTGATGTTTCAATTACGAGGAGTTGGGTCACTTCGCTAAAAACAACGAAAAGGTAAAGTAAGGTTGGGCATAATGGGGATTTATTGCAAAGACAAGTGTGGCCAAGTTGGGCCCAAATTTAATCCTACTTAGGTTCAAGGTAGGAATTAATGGTTTATTTGTGTCTTTTGGATTCATGAATCATGCATTCGTTTGTGAACCCAAGTGCGGCAGCATGATTCGAGTGGGTGGTTACAAAGGTGGCCAAACCCATCAAGGTCCAATTAGCACAAGGAGCCGCAAAACCGACAAACGAAGTGGTGTTGGGAGTTATTTTGGAATGTGGCAAGGCGAAGTTTGCAAAAAACTTCATGATTTGCACCTTGGATGGCATTAAAGCCATCTTAAGGAACACCTTTTTAAACATTTACTGTGTAGATGTTTTGAGAGGAGGCTTGAAATTAAGAGTCATTGTTAAACTAGCAAATAAGTCTGTTAACTTAGAAGTTGAATACTAGGCTATTTTAACTAAGGTACTATTCATTTGGTCTCCTTTCAAGAATTATAGGAGACTTCATTTTATTTTTTTTATGTGTGTAGATGAATCTAATGCCAAATCTAAAGCCAAATGGGTTAAGTTTTGGCCTAATTATATTTCCAACACAATTAATAAATTTTTGGACATCTTAACAAATGAACTCCTTAAACGTCTACTTCATTTTTGCAATGTGGACCATAAAATTGAGGTGGTGCCTAGGTTGGCACCATCGTCTAAGTCACCTTATCAGTTTAACCAAAAAAAATTACAATAGTTCAAAATTCAATCAAACAACTTAATGAAATGGGGAGACATTAGGTTGAGTAATTTGCCTTATGGTTCGCTTGTTTTGTTCATGGATAAAAAGGACAAAAAATTATGCATGTGCATAGATTATCATGCCTTGAACAAAATCACCATTAAAAACAACTACCCCCTACCCCAAATTGACGATCTCTTTGATAGTCTAAATGGAGTTTGTTATTTTAGCTGCATCAACTTGAAATTGGACTATTACCAAATTTGCATGGAAGAGGTAGATGTGGAAAAGACGACTATGAAGACAAAATATAGCTCATATGAGTTTTTGGTCATGCCGTTTGGGCTATGTAATGCCTTGTCCACTTTTACCACATTGATGAACTCAATCTTTCACAAGAAATTAGATGAATTCATGAGTATCTACATAGATGACATGTTAGTGTATTACAAGTCTACAAAGGAGCATGTGACATATTTGGAGTTTGTGTTGCAAAAGTTCAAAGAAAACAAATTATACATTAACCGGGTGAAAAACGAGTTTGCGAGTCCAAAGATGGATTTTTTGGGACATGTGTTGTTTCGAGAAGGGGTGAAGGTTGACCCAAAGAAGGTTGAATCAATTAATGAATGGTGGAGCCCAATGTCAACCAAGGTTGTAAAATCATTCTTGGGATTGGCTAATTTCTATAATGAGTTCATAAAAGATTTCTCAACATTGGCCAAACTACTCACTAATCTCTTGAAAAAAGAGGGATCGTTTTAGTGGAAAGGTGAATAGCAAAAGTTGTTGTTAGCACCAGCGTTGCAATTCATGGATTTTGATAAACCTTTCAAAATGCATACTAATGCGAGGGTCTTTATGTAAGAAGGACACCTAATAGCTTTTGAAAGTTGGTGGGGGCCCAATTGAAATTGCCAACTCATAAAAAGGAATTATTTGCATTGATAAATTGTTTAAAGGCATGGCAACACTACTTGGGTTCTCATAAAACCAAGGTTTTTACAGATAATGTATCTTTAAGATATTTTGAAACCTAACCAAGGGCCATGGTTAAGGAGTTACATTGGCATGATACTTTTGCCCTTATGGATATGAAGTTGATCTATAAGCTTGGCAAAAGCATTATGGTGCCATATGCATTAAGTTGCAAGGAAAAATATTAAGGGGAGATGCATTAGGAAAGAACTCAAATTTTTTGAGCCATGTTTGTCAAAAAAGTGATATAAAGAGGAAAATACAAAAGGTAAAGAGGAAAATACAAAAGGTGTATGTGGAAGATCATTTGGCGCAAAGTTATTTTAATCACTTGCGCCAAAAAAAAGAGGTAAAAGGGATACCTTTCTAGATGGATTGCTAAGATGGAAACAATCACGAATCTATGTGCTAGAGAGAAAGTTGCATACGAAAATCATGCAAAAAATGCATGATGCGCCCATGGCGGGACATTGTGGTGAAAATACAACAAGAGAATTGTTGGGGAAAACTTTCTACTGGCCTGAAATGAAGGAAGATATAGAACAATATGTCCACACGTGTGAAGTGCCAAAGTGCCAAGTTGGTACACAAGAAGTTTGGGCTGTATAGGCCCCTCTAATCCCTTTAGGTCCATTTGACAACGTTTTAATGGATTTTATGACATGTCTTCCAGAATGGGAACGGATGAATGCCATCTTTGTGGTGGTAGACAGGTTTTCAAAGTTGGCCAAATTTGCACCAACCCAAACAAACGCCATGGTGACAAGGACGACAAAACTATTTTTTGACATGTGGATTTGACATAATGGTATGCCAGAGGTCAAAGTAAATCATTGGGATGTGAAATTTATGTTAAAATTTTGGACGTTATTCATGAAAAAAATGGGGACTAAGTTAAAATTTAATACCATTTTCCATCCGCAAACCAATGGACAAACCGAGAGAATTAACGAGATATTGAATCAATATTTTCATAATTACATTGTTGATAATCATAAGGATTAGCGTAGAATTTTGTTACAACTCCACAAAACATTCCCACCAAAATGAGTCCCTTTGAATTAACCTTGGGAATTGAAATGGAACAACCCATGGATTTAACCATTCTTAGAACAAGAGGCACTTGTCGCAAAGGCAACAAGGAGGCTAAAGAGATGGCCAAGGAGTGTGAAGAGAAGAAATCATGGGCTATCAAGTTCTTAGAAAAAATGTAAGTTAGTTACGAAAAACAAACCAATAAATCATGAAGGCACATAAAATTTGAGGTGGGGGACCTAATGTGGTGAAACATAAAGGACTTTAAAATGCTCGAAACTTTGGCGAATAGGTTCATTCCAAAGTATGTAGGCCCTTATAAAGTCATTTGTAAACCCCACCTAGATGTGTATACTCTGTAACTACCAATGACATTGGTAGTCCACCCAACCTTCCATATGTCCAAATTGAAGCCAATTCATGAGGACAAGAAAAGGAAGGATTGGAAACAAGCCTATCATCTAGGATTTGACCTCATTGAGCACAAGTTTGTTGTGAAAATGGAGTGCATCCTAGCCATAAAATAGAATAGGCGAGTTGGCAAGCAATACCTAGTCAACTTGAAAGGATGCCATTTGGAAAAATCTTAGTGGATGAAGCTTGTTCATTTAGACCACTTGCCAAAAATGGTTAAAAAGTTTGAATAAGAGCGTGGCCATGAAATGGGAAATAGGAAAACACATGAAAATAAGTCCAACACATCAACATAACCTTGATGAAGACATCAACTTCCAAAAGGTGAAAGGTGAAATCAAAACCTAGAAAAATGGATGAACATTTAAACTAAATTTGGGGTAGATGGTAGTTGATTTGAGGTCAAGATGTATGAAATGGGGCAGACCATGGAAGAAGTAAGTGAGGGTTGAATTGAGGTGATGGCAACCAACGGAAATAAATCTAAGGACTTGAACTCAGAAAAAAAACTTTTAAGGGTTCAATCAAGCAAGATTGTGGTAGTGATGTGTGCACATTAAATGGCATGTCTCCGAACTGAAAATAAGCTTCTAGGAATGAAGTTTCCAGTGCATGGAATCGCAAACCATGTCCTTTTAATGCAAAGGGGGGCCAGCTTGGTTAAGCCCAAGTTGGCATTATTTGTTGGTGCGTTTTATAATCGTACCCTAGCATAGTTACCTAAGGTCATCGAAAGAACAAGCCTAGGCATGAAACTTAACTCTTGAATGTTTTGAGGGCGACCAAAGAAGGGGAATCTCACTTGGTAAAAGTAGTGAACCTAAAAGGGGTTAGCGCAATAAAGGGGATTGTCATAAAGACAAACAACAAAATTGTCTAAATTCCTCTTGCATATAATAGAAAGAATCTAGGATGCAAACTATACCTAAGTCACGAACTAGCTACATGTTATTTGTGTCTATGAGGACATATTTCATAGACCTCCTGAAGGTGGGGGTGAATGGCATGCCCTTCCGCTTAAAAAATGTTTAAAATGGATGTGGGCCTCATATCGAAACCACTTTAATGGGGCACTAAGGCGATAAGAGAGTTAGGCTAGAAATGGCTCTATAAGGTTTGATTCTTTTAGGAGTTGGGATACGTTCAAACTTAAGGGTTTGGATGGGCTAAGGTGGGAGCTTGGGCTCTTGTTGGCCAAGAAAATGACTAGGGGTTATCTTCGAAACTATAGTGCAAGGCATTATCCCCTTAAAACCTTCAATGGATGATTAAGCAATCTCTTGGGTTGCCTAAGGGGGTGGGCATGTTAAAACACTTGGGATGATTAGAAGTTGTCCATTTAAAGCTTTGAGGCCACCAAGAAAGAGTTGGCCCCAAGATGATTCAAGTCGTCCTAGTTTAAGTCCTTATTGAACCAACTCTAAAAGTTGGGCCTAGGAGGCCCCAGAGTCAACCTGGGGCTTATTTGGTTTAAAGGCCATGCATATTAGGTATAGGAGCTAGGCCTTTGGTTTTTTCTAGTTAAATTAAGACTTAGCCTTGATAGCAAGGTCTAGTGAATATAAGTAGAAAGTCAAAGTCCATTTTGAATGGTCGAAATTTTAGGACAAACCAACTGTGTCATGGGGTGCGCAGGTAATTAGGAGCTAAAAGAATTGACACAAGAGGAGTTTGGCAAGGGACGTGGAGCACAAGGCGACAAACAGGAAATGGCGTGTCAGTTAGCTCAGGCCAAAATAGTTTATGAATAGAATTGGGAATAGAAATTAACCTTCACCAATGAAGAATTGCAACATTTACCCAATAGACCCAGATTTTTCCTTTTGGGGAAAGTGGGGGATGCTGGATTTTTTTTCTTTTCATTATGTTCCCATCAACCTCCCAATATGTTGTCATCAAGTTCTTAATGGGTTCTCAACATGTTGCCCAAATTTCCAAGGTGTCCCCCCAACATGTTTTGAATAACAACTCGTTTTGTCCCATATGTTTTGCCCAACATTATCCTTTTGGAACCTATATAGGTAATTAAATATTAAAACTTATACTGAGTATCTTGGTGGCTTTCGCACAAATTAGGTGTATTATTTTTAGGAATTTTGCAATTCTCAATTTTTATTTCTTTCAAAGATCAATTTCTTTGTGAAAGAACATGAAGAATTTTTTGGATTTTTTTTTTCAAAATTGATTAATTATTCAACACACATGTGTTCAACTTGCCTTACTGTAACATGTTTTTATGTCTGGAATGAATATTTTTATATTTGGGAGTCTTCAAAACTTCTTTGTTATGAGTTAATCAAAGAGGCTCATTCCATTAAAATAAAATTTGAACTCAGAAGACAACCCCAACTAATTAATATGGATCATAATAATAGTCATGGTTTTTTTAATTGATAAAATGATCATCAAGACAAACTACTAGCATAACCAATAGTTCATGCAAGAATAAGCACCATCTTTGAAATGATGAAAAGACTTGGCATCCCTCACCATGATTGTTTTCTCAACTATTTTTTAAATGAATATTGAGGGAGGAAGTTTGGCAATTTTCACAAATTAAAAGGTTTTATTATTATTTGGAATGGTACCAAGAGCTCTATCGATGAGCCTAATATAACATCCCATTTTGCATTATGGTGACACAAATGAAGCCTTTTTTCTTCTTCCCCCTCATCATGTGGAACAAATTTTGTATATGACACATACTCAACATCATGCATGAGCCATGACAATCCTTTAGTTCTACACATTTTTCAACCATGTGAGGGTGGTTTTGATCATCTATTAATAATGTATGCATCTCATTATTCATTTCATTCTAGGTGCAATTAGGCTATGTCTTTACACCTCTATCTTTTCTTTGCTATTCAACTTTTTCACACAAATGCATGTTACCAACATCAACGTAGATGTTTAATAACAACACATAGCCTAAAATATTTTTAGGTTCCAATTCAAGAACTTGTTTAGCAATGAGTTTTGTCACCTCCACATTATCATGACCTTTGCAAGCATTAAGCAAAGTCATCCATTCAACCACATATGGTTTATAGTACATCTCCTTAGTTAAAGTCTATGCCTCCTATTTTGTACACAAATCGAAAAATCAAGCAACCTATTAGGTCAAAGCTAGATAGAAGTATGTGTTTTTAATGTTTTTTTAGAAGAAATCCAAGTAAAAAAACATGAAAAGTTCTTTCACACTAAGTTTAGGTTTGTGGTTTATGTGAAATCAATGGGAATGAATTTCAAGTTGTGGTGTAGTGGAAAAGGCTAAAACCTATGAGATTTAAATTTTTTTAACACATACAAGATTATTAATTCTATGGAACCAATCTTTGAAAATCTTTCACTATATAACTTGTCTAATTATAAGATTCCTAGATCAATTCAAACATCACTCATGTTAGTTTTATTTCTATTTTTTTAATTTTATGTCGAACAACACACTTGCACTAGGAATTAAAAGCTTTAAGAAATTTTAGAGCTCATCTATCACAATTGTTGGTAGTGAGTACATGCTTTGAATCTTTGAAAGGAAAGGAAGTAAATGAATTATAACAAGGTGAATGCAACCTAGTTCACATTACCTTGAACTAATACATTGATTCTCAAATTGGGCAAGAAAAAAAAAATGAATAGTTTGATATAGGACGGCAAGATGTGTTGTTTTAGTCTTTGATGTGCACATTGTATTCCAATATCACAATCCTTTGTTGCAATGTGAATAAACAAGGTGTTGTGTTTTAGGTTGGATCTATGTGATGTAATGATTTGTTCATTTTATATTTCTTGTTGTTGATTACGACAAACTGCTAGTGTTACCAAACATATATAGTGGAATATTTGATAATCCTTATGGTTGGAATGTGACAAAATCACTCACATTACCAAACAAAAATTTGCAAATAATTAAATGTAGATTTTGGATCCCAAAAGCCAAGGGTAGAAACTCCCAACCCCTTCACCTCAATTCATTAAAATTGTTTCATGTTTTAAGAAATCAACTCATAATCCCTAGATATATAACAACCAATTCAAATCCATGGTCCTCACAACCTCATGCACTTCACATTTAAAGATTTTAAGCAAACCAAATACTACACTAAATGTTGAACATCTTCACAAGTCTCCAAGAACTAAAGAATTGAGATCAACTCTTCCATGATGGCACAATATGGGGAAAGTAAATTTTGTGCATATTGTATATCTTTGTAACAAATTGCACGACAAAGAATGAAGACAAACAAGCTATGTAAATTGTGGTGAATTAGTATTCCAACTTTACATATGTAATGTTGAAGCAAAACATGTTTTCATCTTGCAAGAAAACAAGTAGGAACAAAGAACATTCTTTTCCTAAGTGTAGAGTCTTGCATTCTTAAATCACCTACAAAGATCCAAGAAATGTTAAGAAATGTCACCTTTGATTGTCGCACTAACAAGATCTAGCCTACCACTCTTGATGATTGAGGCTACAACATATGATAACATGTATTTTGTGATATTGAACTTTCACAATTCCTTCATAAACACTCTTTAATTAAGCTTAATTTACATTCTAGAATTAAAATCTAGAATGAAAGTCTCGTAGGATTATTTGCTAGACATGGAGGGGTCTTGGAAACTACAACATTTTTACCTTACTTTCAATTGTATCATTTTGTCATTTGATGAGAATTTATGTTGAATCAACTAATGAATGAAATTTGCAAACAATTTTTTTCTCTTTAGAACAACATTTAAAATCATGACCTCTTTTTCCATGTTGAGTTGTGAATGCTACATAGTTGGCTTTTGCTAGAACTTTTTAACTAGTCTGCACGTTTGAATGTAAAAATCAACAATTCAACAAGAAATAATAACAATTTAATGATAAAACAACACTTTTATCAAACAAACCTTTGAAATCACAAGATAAAAATGTAAAGATGGAACAAAGGTTTGACAAATTAAAATGAAACATTTTTGGTGACAAATGTCATTCCAATGCGTTCACTGTTCGACTTCATCCACATGTGTAAATCCCAATTATGGCACTAATGTTGTTTTGTAGCCAATCTCATGAAAAACCTATATATTCATATATAATGTTGTAGATACAACAATTTACTTTCAAGTATGATGATTTAAGGGGTTATAATCCCACATGTTACCACTTGCATCATTAGCAATGTGCCCTTCCTTTGTTCACTCCTTCCTCAAGAATATGTTCATACATTAACATTTTCACAATCATATATTGTAGGTGAATAACAAGTTTGACAAAATAATATTATTTTTAGACATGTTAACATTTTCCAAAAATATTTTTTGTGAAGGAAAATGAAACATCTTTTGGAATATTCAAAAATATTTTAATTGTTGAAATGAAAAGTTCAAAATTAAATCATTATTTGTGAAAAACCTAACAAACCTACTGTTCAACTATGATATATATATATATGGGCATCTATTTTTGACATTATAAGATTATTTTTTGGGTAAGGGAACTTAAAATCAAGTTTTATTGAAATTATTTTAATGCAAAGGTCCTTTTGCAAAATGTGTGTTAGTTACCACTTGTGTACCACCACCAATTTGATCCCCACAAGTCAAAAATAAGTTTAATTTTTTTCTCCAACTTGGACAATCCTTTTATAATTCAATCAATCTAGTATGTAGTGTAATTGACTAATTGAATTATCAATTACCAATGTATTTGACTACACCTTTTTGTAGGCACAAATTAATATTTTTTTCCAATTTTTTGATGTTGAAAAATTAGCAAATGTTTTGTGAAAAAAGAAAAATCAATTAAAATCACATTTTAAAACAAAAATATGTTTCACCTTCGAAACCTATCCTATAAATAATAGCTCATATAAGTAGGTAAAAAAATAGGTGTCATTACATAAGCAAGGTTTACTTGGTTGTTAGTAGGTAGGTTTGGAATTCTTTTACCCATTTTATTTTCATGATGTAAAACTTTAGGGTTACAATTTTGTAAAGTCTTTTTTTCATGGTTTATGACACATAAATGTATGGTGAGTGTAACAAAAACATTTCGTAATTACAAAGGTTGTTTTCACGGTAACAAAAGGCATTCATAAGAAAAAAAACGTTCAGTCATGAGTAGTTCAAATCTTAACAGAAATACGAATAAATGATGATGTCAATTAAAAAACAAACAAACAAATAAATGAAACAATGTGGCAATGAATAGTGATGGCAAATAACTTAAGGAAAAGTAAGAAAACTTGGTAGTCATGGGACAAGATAGGTTTCAAAGAAGTTGGAAAAGTGGTCATGCATCAACATGAATGTGTTAACTCAAATTCAATCAGCCTCACCCACACCTTTAGTCTAACTTTCATCCAAGCCCATCTGTGCCATTATTCACATTCATCAATGTTCAACAATTGCCACATTAGTTTATCCCCATAAATCTATTGTCATTTGTATCCATTAAAAATGCATTTTATAACCATGGCATATGACAATTGCAACTAGCAAAAGTTGAAAATTTGCATTTGTAATCATGAAAAAGTGCACCATGGAATTTGCAACCTTGAAACTTCGCATCAAGAAAGTCATCTATGACAAAATTGTATAATACATATTACAACATGAAATTGTGTTATTATGTCATTAAGTGCAAATCTTGCGGTTTTTAAATGTCATGCCACTTATTTAAGTGCACTTTTAAAAATTGAAAATAGACCTTGTAACCATGAAATTTGCTTGTTACACCTTATGATTTTATACAATGAATCATGGAAAACTACACTTAAAAGGTTGTAATCATGAAGTATGTTCCATGAATCATAAAAAAACAACTTTTAGAAGATGTAATTTTGAAATTTTACATGATGAAAGTTTATGGAAAAACAACACATTATGTGGTAAAATGGGCCAAAAATATGATTAATTTCATAAGAATCCAATCTATACTTTTGAATGTCCTTTGAATAGCCTTTCAAAATGAAATTTTCCCTTAATTTTTTTTAATGTGCCAAAATTTTTTAATTTAAATCTTTTGATTGCCATTTTGTTATTTTCCACCTTGGAATTGTAACTTTGAAATTTTACACCATGAAAGTTGTCTTTGACAAAATCATACAATACATAATACAATAGGCAAATGGTGCTATTTTGTCAATGTGAATCCTATGATTTTTAATGTGTCACATCACTAACTTAAATACCCTTTGTTACTTGAAAACAACCTTTACAATCATGAAATTTGCTTGTTACATTCTACAATTCTAAACCATAAACCATGAAAAATTATACTTAAAAAATAATAGACATGATATATGTTTGTTACACTAGACATTTATGTATTATGAACCATGAGAAGAAGACCTTCAAAAGTTGTAACCCTGAAATTTTACATCATGAACTTTGGAATGCTAAATATTTACATTGTGAAGATAAAATGGGCAAAAAATATACCATAGGTAAATAATAAAAACAACAACTTAGTTAACCATGATGGAAATTAGTTAAAGAAGTGGACACCGATAGAGAAATGGTTAAGTATTGTCCTTCATTGGTATTTCTTTTAAAAAAAAAACTTAAATCCTCTCCAACTTTCAAATCCTCTTTTCATAAGGAGGTCCATCCATCCATTTGGATTCCTTTCTAACTTCTATGGCTTCTCAATGATGGTTGATTTTTTAAACTGCGTATCTTATATACAGAAAGAACAATTGTTATGTGTAAGGTCAAGCCAAAGGCCATGGGCATAATTGGGAGAAGGGCTTGCAGAAGTTGACTATAGGCTTAATTTTGAGAATGCTTATGGCTGAGGGCTATATTGAGCATAAAGACTTGTGCCCATTTTTCATTTCATATTTTTGTGGGGCATTTTGAAGAAAAAAATGCCCCACAAATAGTAGAAGGAAAATATGTTTTGTAAGGTGCTCTCCAATTACACTAGAAAGAACAATGCAATTCTTTAAGTATAGGAGAAGGGTATGCTTTGTAAGGTGTTCTCCAATTACACTAGAAAGAATAATGCAATTCTTTAAATATAAGAGAAGGGTTTACATTTGGACCCTTATGGGAATGGAGGCTCCCATCTTGAGGCCGAAGGGAGGGGCTAAAATTCTTGGAAAGGTCTAAATGCAAACCTTTCACCTTCATAAATAAAAAAATTAAGATCTTGCACAGGTTGTAAGATCTCTCACAAGGTTATTCCTAAGAAGTGAAAAAAAAGTCGAGGAAAACCTCAACAATTCTTTACATACTTTGGTAGCACTCTTATGCACAAAACGTTTTGTAGGCACCTTTTCCACACAAAAATGTTTGGAAATTTCAAAAGGTCTATGAGAGCTAGAAGATTTGGGCAACCAAGGCTGCAACTAGCAACCCTATTGTTGATCTAAGTGTGGCCAATCATTGGGAGGGGGCTTCAAAGATCAATTATGTTGTTCAAATAATTGATTATTTAATGTTTGATTATGTTGTTGATTATGTGATTATTGAGTTTAAAGCTTTGAACACCTCAATTTGGTTTTGTTGTTTATCTCAAAATTATCTTGTGGATTACTGCTCACATGGTGAATCTAAGGAAAAAAATATATCACCATTTCAAATATGCACACATTATTATCCTTCCTATCAGAACCACAAATAAACACACTCTTCCTCTTCCAACAAAACAACCAACTCTTTCAAAACAATGCTCATCTTCTTTTCAAAACGTTCACCATCACATGAAAGCATTTTGTAGCCAAACAACTAACTCCTTCAAAGCACCCACCCTTCCCTTCCATAACATTCGAAGTGTTCAGAAGTTGCTTTGAACACCTAGGGTGATAAAAGATAAAAGCCCAAAACCTAACCTTACTTCCATTTGTTACTAAAGTCCCTTGTATTCTAGGGTGAGGAAGAAGTGTTCATCAAAATGACCATTGAACCATTGATTATTCGACACTCTATTCAAGAGTAGAGTTTTGAATAATAGATGATTCAATAATCAATTCACTCTTCTGCAGCCAACTGGACATTTGAGATGATCGATTATTAAAACAATTGATTATTGTAAGTAGACAATTGAAAGATGATCAACCTCTGAAACCCCCTATTGTAATATAGTGCATGTTGGACCAGAGAAAAAAGAGGTAACCCTGAAGTTGAAGCAACAACAATGGAGATGCTGTGACCTATTTTACTGAAGCTGCAGAAATTAAACTACTTAACATCTGACAATCTCAAACTTAGAATTTCACAAACCTTTGAGAAACAGGAAATACAAACCAATTCCTTTGACAAGACCTTGAAGGGTTTGTTTGTGAGCAGGTCCTGGTAAGTCTGTCAATGTGTTTTTTGGAATTCTTGGAAAACATGGACACAGTTGATGTGAGATCTAGGCAGAGGAACATTGGGTAGTTCCACAATGAGTGCTCCAAAGTTCAGAGCTCCAAATCCCTCTAGATAGAGTGCTCAAATGTCAATATGATGCTGTTATAACTGCTCATAGGATGCAGAAGTCTCAAAGGGTGACGAAATACTAATAAGCACACTTGGTCAGCAGAGCCTAAATTAGGTCTCACTTTTCTAGTGTTATGAGATGTTTGCTCACCATTCTCTTGAACATCCAGTGCTCTTGTTCTTCTTGCAGTCTTTCATCTGTTATATATTTGGTCAGAAGGGTGCACCAAAGGGTTCAGAACAGCAGTGCTATATATTCGGAGGCTTCACTTATTAAAAGTAGAAAACAACTACTTTTTGGTGTGAAGAACTTGCCTATCTATTTTACCACTTAGAAATATTTCAAAAAGGGCATCATCCTTAGATTCTGGACCAATATTGATCATGAAGGACATGCCAACCGGGTATCACAACATGGAACTCACATAGGTTGCAAAACATGTTCATGGTATTAAAAGAGTAAAAAGGCCTCTGCCTGATGAGGAAGCTGTTTTCATGGGCTATAAGCTTCAAGACACGAGTGTGGATTAATGATCTGAGTACACATGTAAGCTGGCTATGGAACCAAAGAATTCACCACCACATCTTTCAGCACAAGCAATGTGAGCAACATAGCTTCCATCATACCATGCAACCAACAGTCCTCAAGAAACAGGGTTGGGAAGAAGAAACATAATTATTAATTGGTTTTAACATGCCCTTTCCTTGACATCAATGTTTCCCTTTCACAGCAGAGGTAAGAAAAAAGAAGTGAACTGTGCATATGGGAACAGGAGCCGTTACAGGAGTCAATATAAAAATATTTTCAAACACGACACTTCTTTGCAATGAAATTTACATGTAGACAGAAATCAAATACAAGATTCAAGGTAAGTAGCAACTTAGGCACTTTTCTTGCTATCTTATCTACTTGGAGTCAATGCAAATCTACTTCCTTGCAGTGAACAATTAGCAGTGGCAAAGTCTGTTGTGCCATAGAGAGGATGGCTGTTTATAAACTTCACATCCAATCATGGAGTGCACTATTCCTTTGATCCCTACTTCTATACATGCCAACCACATATTTTCTGCCAAAAACAGTGCAGCTACAAGTTGCTCCACTCTGTTCAGTCTGAGGCTTCAATTACTCTTACAAATTTCAAATACCCACTAACAACTCAGAGGTCCCCTGGAAGTCCAGAAGTCCAGAATGAACATGAGCCAAAACTTATGGGTAGCCTTGTTTGCCATAACCACCGCCAAAACCACCTTCTTTTCTGTTGTTGTGGAAAGCACAACAGCCAACAGAGTACGCAATGATAAGAAACACCAGCATGACTATGTTTACAATTGCCACCTTTCTCCAGTCATGCTTTATGTCCTGAAGAACCCCGGCCTTGCATGAAGTGCAGTTGAAGCAAAGGTTGGTATTGCTCCAAGTGCCACAGTCAGGGTCTGCAGTTGATGATGAGGAAGTCTCTTGCCAGTTTGTTGCATTGATGAATGTAAAACCACAACTGGAAGGTGGCTTGCAACAGCCCGACTGCACAATCAAAGAAAGTAATATGAATGCCGGGTTTCTGGTTGATTGAAATGCACAATGGCATGTGACTAGAAGAAACCAACACAATACTCTTTTCTTAGTGGTCAAAACTTGTCTAAGAGCATCTCTGGCAGTGCCCAATATGTGATCTTGCAAAAATATTTCTCACATCCAAGTTTAGTTATTTACTTTTTTCCTGAGCCCACCCATAAAACTAAAACTGGGACTGCAAATAGGTGGGAGACTACTAATAGCAAAGGACCTGAACCAATCATAATAGGATTGGCCAATCAGAAACAGGGAGCAGCAGTCAGATCAGATTTATCATAGTCTTCTCCCACATGTGTAGAGCAATTCCACTGGTGCACTGTCCAGTAAAATTTGGATGAAGAAAAGCCAAAACATGCCGATGGTTTGATTGACATAAGGCGCAGCAACTCGCTGTTGATTGGCTAGATGGTTTGATTGGTCCAGCTGGGTTGCTGTTATTAGCTCTCACCTCTTGCAGTCCCAGCTTTAATTTTATGGGCGATGTTGGTGAAAAGTAAATAACTAATCTTGGATGTGAGAAATCCTGTTGCAGGGCCACATACTAGGCATGGATGGGAGCTCCTTGTAGGCGTTGCCGTGCATTTCTACCAGCCTACAAGCAAACTATGCAAAAATGCTAAGCCAAAAGCATTTTGCTATGCCGAACAGGCATGTTTTGACTTTTCTTCATCCAAATTTCTTTTGCGGGGCCACATAGTGAACACCGGTGGGGGTGCTCTTAAAAACCGGGAGAGTCTTTTGCTGCCCACAGAGCTGGTCATCTAAAATTTCAGCAAATCCAGGCAGGGAACAAACCACAGAGAAAGTTGGGAAAGCGGGGGAGTAAGCTGAGAAAGGACACAAACTATACCTCAACGGGTGAGAGGGAAGCAGCGTCAAATTGGGTTAAGGTCGGGTAATCTTCATCCAAGCCGTAGCAGGCCTTGGCATCGCTGAGGCAGCTCCTGATCTTGTCCCAGGAGGAAGGCTTGTCCACTCTTTTCTGCAGCCACGTAGAGTAATTCCCGAGGTGGTACTCCTTGAAGCCTTTCCCGGACACGGCCTGCCCGGCGCCGGCGTTTGTGACCACGAATGCGAAAACGGTGAACGCCAAGAGGAGCAGAATGAGCACGAACATGACGAACAGGTACAGCCACGAGAGAAACGACACTCGGCACCACGCACCCAACATGCCGGCCAACGACACCACAAAGATGAAAATCCCGATGATTATGACCGGCCATTCCAGGAAACGCACGCACACTGTATCGTGCTGCTTTGCTAGCCAGATGCCAGCTCCGATGATAGGGAGCGACAATACCAGCGTAATGAAGTTCAATAGCCCAGACCAGAAATTACTACACCCCATTGCTACAGAAGAAGAAGAAGAAGAAGAAGAAGCCCGCCTCTTCGTCCTTGAAAAATAACCCCCCGCTCCCCCAAAAAAAAAACCCTACAAATTCTCCTGCAAAATTACTGCTTCTTCTTCGTCTTGAAACTCTTTTTGTTCTTGACCTTCTTCCCAGCTCATGGAAGCTTTTCTCCACAGACGTTGCCACTTCAAAAACTTCACTATAAGCGTGAACTATTTGTTAATAGGTCAATTTGGAAATAATGAAGAGCAGAATGTATGGGAGCAGCTGAGTGTGTCTACTGATTTGTGTGAGGTAAGTATGGTGTGTGAGGCAATGGAGGAACAGAAGCAATAGGCACCAGATTATATACTTGTGGGAGTAGAAAGGAAAGCGCAAGAACGAGGAAAGCTTCCCTTGTTTTCGTCTCCCCTGCTGCGCAAACTGGGTTGTTTCGCACTTCCGTGTGGGTGTCGGAGGCGGAGGTACTGGCAGGGTAAAGGCAACAAGACGACGGCCCCAAATCCAGATCTTGAGTCTTAACGCAGATCTCAAGTTTTACTCCAAATAAGCAGAATTGCAGAGAGAGAGAGAGAAAGAGACGCTAAATTCCGCTAAATAACCCTAATGAGCTCTGCCCAGGATTGTCTCTTGTTTTGCCCATTGCATGGTTCTGTGTCGTTCTGCTTGTTCTGCTTGTTCTGTCACAGACAAAAAAGGTTCTATTTTTTTGGTCCTGCTCAGGCTTGTCATTTTGAGCTTGCATGGTTCTATTTGTTCTTTCAGGGTCTCCAGTGCTACAAAAGAAAGAAACACCCACATTTGCTTGCTATGCAAGTGGTTGTGGGTTCAATTAACTATTAAAACAATCATGATGAAAAAGGTCATTCTAAGTGTAGTTGTGGCTTCTATTGAGTATGAACTCATGCTCCATTAAAAAATTAGGTTATGCCAAATGCTACCCATGACAATAACCAACTTGTTTATACTTGGGTAACTATTATGTATTGCAAGTGGGTAAGTGATGATTCAAAGTGGGGGATTATTATAATAGCTTTGAAAGCTAATCCTTAAAAGTGGTTGATGTTCCTGTGGCAGATGATGCCTTTTTAGCTTACTATCTTCTATTTCATTAGTGTATTAATGATGTCTTGATTATTATGTTCTTTGGTGACATGTATTCTTGTGCTTTTATTTGCCTTGTACTTCTTGTATATGGGCTCCCATACCTGTCTTTTTTCCTTTTTTTTATTACAGGAGTTTTCTTCTTTTTCATTTTTAATCCTAACTCTGTTCAGTACCCTTTTTTACCTAGGCTAATAAAGTTGTCCATAAAGTCATACTCTCTTTCACCCCCTATCCCCTCTTTCAGTGGTATCCGCAAAGTAAGGAAATTTTTATCAAATCTCAGTATGGAATGCTGAAACTCAGCATTTAATGCACAAGGTTCGAGAGTAATTATCCTATTTATACATGTAGCAGCAGGGAAAATATATATCTAGCAACAGTGGAGGCGCTCAGGAAAAAGGAAAGACAGGATGAAACTCAGTTTCCCACCAAAATTGGTGGAAAAACTAGTTTGGGCCCCATTTATTTAGTTTTGTATAATTCCAGTTACACGTTTGATGTCCTATTATGCCAAAACTAGCTGTTCTCGCCCCCTAATCGCATGACTTTACAGATAACCCTAATACCCATTCATAAGAGAGTAGCTAAGTAGTACCTAGCATCAGCATCAGGACCTCAACAAATAGATAAGGACAAAGGGACAAGGGTTTCTGCCACGCACTTTTTGAGTTTTCACCTTTGTTGTGTCACACACCTCTCTTGGGTTGGAGTGCGGAAAGACTTTTGACTTTGTTGTGTCACAGACCTTGTGAGGTGAAATGGGGCTCCGTTTCCAAGTCGTGTCTTCTGAGCCAGAGTGAACACGCCATTGCACCAGAACCCCAGGGAGGGGGATTCTGTGTCCTCTTGTTAATTTACTATACCTTTGCAAAAGCATGGGAATACTTAAGTAGCACCAAGCATCAAAATAGGATATGGATGAAGGAATGTACACCTGGATACTTTGCAGTTCGTTTCAATAAGCAAACCTTTGCATGAAATCCTTTCACTTAAACAAATTCCTATTATTAACAAAAATCAAGATGAAAAACTAATATCCCTTAATTTTTCACTTTGCACTTTTAATATCCATGATTTTTATCTCCATTTTATTCTCACTACCTTGCTTGGCACGCCATCACCTGGTAGTCTCTTGTGATCACAGTTACGGTCACAGTCTCTTGTAATCACAACAACCTAATGGAAAGCCAATGACACAGAGCCTAATCATTTCTCGCTGCAGGGACAGTCACTTTCCATTGGAGAGTTCCAAATGCCTTGAAACTATGTAAGTTAATCATGCAAGGAACTCTGGAAACACAAGTTCTCATTAAAAAAGGACAGATACCATTTTACAGTGACTAATAATCTCAGAGCTTCTACATTGATCAATGCTTGACCAATAAAGTTGTGAGATGACTGTAAGTAGAGCTAAGCTCGATAGAAAAACCAAATGGAAAGCTGATGCTGATCCAAACATGTCTGAAGGCCTTCTTTTCCTTCTCCACGGCATAGCTGAAGCTGGATGCATGTGCAAAAACTTTGGGGGAGATGGTTAATTATGAACTAGAGAACAAACCATAGATGGCCAATTCCACTAGGTGGTCTATGAACTTTTTAAATTGAAGCCCCTATTTCAGATCCTCAATCAGATGGGGCTCATACTTGGAGCCTCCACATCCATCCCCAAAACAAATGGAAAAAAGATTGCCCAAAGATGTCTCCAAATCCAAATCCCAAAGGCCAGTTCTCACACTCCAAACCAACATTTCAAAGCAACAACCCAGGATGCTAAAATCATGAAGTAATATGGTTTTAATGGTCTGGATGTGAGGATGGAAAATCCAACAGCCTCCAAATCTCGTACAGATTCAGTATAGGAATAGTAAAAACTGCCGGATGTTACTATCCCTTTTGTGTCTTGTTTGTGTCGATATATAGCTAAAAGTTTATTATCATTATAGTAGTAATATTTTTTTCCCTATTTTTTCCCCTAATGTTACTTTGGTACTCATATCAAATTCAGCCTCTTGATGTCAAATTTTAGTTTAATTTTGAAAATTGACAAGGGATTGATTGGTTTGCTTAAACCTCTTCATTTCCCTCTTTTCTCTGTTTTTTTAATTTAAAAAATTGGTGTCCAAGAGTAATTCTTAGATTTAGACTTTTCTTGGCCATTTTTGGTGTTGAAGAAGGATTTGTTTCACTTAAATTTCTTGGTTACCAATTTTCTCACAATTTCCCCCCCTTTTTTTGGGTGTGGAAAATGAGTCGTTTAGCTTTATATCATAGTGTTCATATTTAAACTCAACCTTAAGTAGCCAATTTTGGAAAAGTTTCAAGAAATTTGAATCTCCAATTTTTGAAATGTTAAATGTTGAAATGGAGGTGTGAAAATTATGATCTTTTAACTTCATCCAATCCTTTTATGCACCCCCACACATTATTCACATCAAAATTACTTCATGATATCCTCTTGTGTTTTTTCTTTCTTTCTTCATAAAAGTTCATTTGTTCTTTTGATACATATTTTCCCCATATTTTTTCTTTCCATTGGAACTCCCAAAATTCCCAATAATTATGTCCCCAAAGAATGTTTTTAATGGTTTCCATTCATAATTTAATACTCCTTGTGTTTCTTATACATTCTTATAAAATGTTGCTTGTGTCTTAATTAATCAAGATTCCAAAGCTTCCAAGATGGTTTACAAGCCCTAAACCCCTCCGCCAAAAAAATTTACCAATTGTGATTAGTTATTGATTTTTAAAGCTATCTATGAATACCAATAAACATATATTCAGTTTTGATGTAAGGAAGGATATGTATTCCCCCAAAAGAAATCAATTTACTACATCAATCATTTGCAAATTCATTCAAAAAAAATTATTTTGCCAATTATGAATAGGTTAGTTTTCAATTTTCAAAACATTACAAATATGCACAAAGGTTATGTATATCAAAATTTCAATTTTAGTTGCATAATAAATGACTTGTAAGGGAATTGAACCCTAGTTCTATGACAAACTTTGCACAATTATACCACAAATTCCTTAACTTAATGACACCCCAATTCAAACCCACCTCAACCCCACAAAATTAATCACCATCAACTTGCAATTCTTCAAAGAAGTTATGTTATTCAATGAAGTCATAATTTTCTCTTCTAAATTTTTTTAAATTTTAGGTATTGCTTCAAGTCTAAATTTGGCTTGCAATTGAAATGTAGGTCATTAAACCAATTTTTTCACCATAGTAGTAATTTGATCCATGCTCTCCACCTACAAGTGACAACATTTTATAGTTGTCAACACCCTAAACAAATTGGCCACCCATTCAATTTCTATTTGTGAACCCATGGTTCCAATAATTGTTTTGCATGGAAATCCACATTTGGAAATTGGCCTTCATGGATGCACCGCCAAGCTACTGGATTTGCACATGTAAATGGGAGAATAGAAAACCTATTGAATAAAAATAATTTTCTTCTAATTAATGTTCATGAAATTTCTTCAATTGAAGCACCCACACCAAACATATTTTCTTTGAAAATCCAATCTCACAACATCTACTACAACTATAATACATGCATTAACAATAGGGTTCAACTAATTAAAACACAACATTAAAAAAAAAATGTCAACCTTGATATCACACTTAGATGTTAGCTAAATTGCATTCTCATGTCCCACCAAATTTTTCACAACACAAACATTTGAGCAAATCCAACATGGTGGGCATCACTTTGTGAATTTGTTATGCATCAAAAGACCTCAAAAACTTCATAAAAGGTTTGATCACCTTTATAACGTCCAATTGCATATTTCTATGTAAAAGGAGGATCTTAACTTGAAATTGGTTAAAGATTTCAAGTTCACTAAAATAACTACAATAACTTATTTTTGTGTTTATAATAAACGTAAATAGTTGTTGTTAATGTGTTTAACAACAACTAATGGCCATTAGATTGATTAATCACACATGCCAATACAACAAGATTCACGGTAAATGTGACTTCCTTGACAATAGTGCACATTCAAAGGCTTTAAGTACTTTTTGTTGTCACCCCACAAACTTTTACCTTCCACAATAAATAATTATGGCATTCTTGAAATCAAATGTTTCTTCAAATATAAAGACCTTGTTGGAAAATTTAGTTGCATCTCACTTTCAAAACAAGCTTGTTCCCATTTTTGCCTCCCTTTTTCAAACTTTTTGGTCTAGATAATGGTTTTTATGTAAACCAACCTAAATTTCTTTCACATTCACATTTCTTAACCTAATAAAAACTTTGTTATCATTTGTAACATATTAATAGGCCTTAAACATCACATGCCCAAAATATGCACCTTCGTAAACCTTGAAGATCTGGTTCACAATCAATTATGGAATGCAAAGTTGTTTTCATAGTTGTCATATTAGTGTCTTCATCTTTTACAAATGCAATTACCCAATCAAACCAAACTTCTTGAACAAAGATTGAAATGGTACATCAATGAATCCCCTAGTTGTTTTGTTCACTTCCAATAACCCAATAATAGCATGCATGGGCACCCTTGAAAATTCAAAAACATTGATAATCAAAACAAAAACATCCACACCACCGCGAGACATCCAAAAATCAAAATTGACAAAGACTATTATTGTAAATGTGAGATTCCATACAACATGCTAGTCCATTGTCTTCTTGATCATGGTGAGCAACATTTTTTACACAAGAGAAAAGAAGAAGGAAATTGAAAACAAGGGCATCAAGGTGTAGAACTAACCTTTGAAACCAAATGCTTTTGCAAGTGAACAAGGGCCTATAACCCTTGCAAGTATACAACACCAAATCCTCCAAAAACTACTACTAAACATCATCATTTTTTTTGTAAAGGTTTGTGGTACCAAAAAATACAATGATTGCATGATTAAATGAACCCATCCTTCTTTCACTAGTTGCCAAGTATGAGTACATTTTACCACCTTTTCATTAAACTATTTTGTTTTTAATGAACAACTTACAATGTGTACTTTGCACATCAATATTCATTGAAATTTTACGATTAATTTTGTATTGTATTTACTTAAACCCTAGCAAAAAGAAAATATTTGTGTCAAATCATCATTGTTCATATTTACATTTTATGCATCACAACATTTGTGGGTTTACCAAATTCCTAGGTAGGTGATTGTTGATGATCAAAAAATCTTCAATAGATAGACATTTGACTATGAAGTCTCCAAGCTATAACTTGGTTTTTACAACCACAAGTTGTAGAGCATCAACATTTGACATGTTAAATTATAGATGCACATTTTTAACGTCTAAAGTTGACAAGGACCACATCAAACGGCAATAAATAATGCATCTTCATCAACTCCACCCACACTTTCAATAAAACAATATTTGTCTTCTTGAACCATTGAACACACAAAAACATAAACACATATATGGGTGAAACCTAAACACTTTATACAAAACACTACACTTTATATAAGAGCATCGGATTGTTATGTATAAAGTCAGATATCTGGAAGTTAAAAAAATCCTTATGTAAAACTCAACTCAATTTGTACTTTTAAAAAATTACCATGATACCCGGCGGGTACCATCTGGATGGTACCCATTGAATATCAGGGTAATTTTTTAAAAATGAAGTAATGTGAACATTTCTCTGGCGGCATTTTTGCTTTTCGAAATGCCTGCTTGCTGCTGACACTCAATTATGGAATGCAAGGCACTCTGCAATTACATTGCTCCAAAGTGCCTACGGTTTGATAAGGTCAAAAAATTGGTCAAGTTTTTTCAATTAATTAATGCCAAAAATATAGGCAATGCCCTTCCCTGAAATATGGGTTATTTCATTTGATGAAATTTTTGATGCAATTTTTTGGCTTCTAGTCTTCTAAAATAAAAAGAAAATTTTAAACTTCCATTTCATTCACCTTCTGGCATGAAACCTACTTCCCATTTCTCAGAGGCTTCAATGCCCAAATATTTGTCAGGTTAAAGAAATTTTGCATCATGAAAATTTACAAGTGCTTTATACGCAGGAAGGCCCATTGCCTTGGCCCCTCACAAGGACCAAGTTCCCAGGCTACCCAAGTTTCCCTCCCCCCATGAACCTAGTGAGGACCAACGTCCATAACAACCCTTCTTCCCCTACTACACACATCTACTTTTATTTCAAACTAGTGTGAACCCCGTGCCTAATGCACAGGTGTGTGTGTATTTGACGGTACATATTACAAAATTTCAACTACAAACTACATTTCCAAAACCTCTCTATATATCACATTGCTAGGTTCTTTTTGGGGGAATTTATTTTCATTGTTTCAACCTGAAATTTATTTTTTCTACACATTCTAACATTTTTTGT
>Ga0116227_10004488_pt1 | contig 30274 bp, 22 predicted proteins | sample S1TSphgellanicum_FD_89693 | JGI IMG/M metagenome (GOLD analysis project Ga0116227, IMG submission 89693) | Host-associated microbial communities from peat moss isolated from Minnesota, USA - S1T2_Fb - Sphagnum magellanicum MG | ecosystem: Host-associated > Plants > Peat moss > Unclassified... | reverse complement strand
TTTTAAAAAAAAAAAAAAAAACAAAAAACAAATAATTGAAACAAATGGAATCATTGGTATTAATCAAGACCATGTTTAGATTTTAGATTCAAATTATGAAATGATGACAAAAAATAAGTCAAATTCTCACAAATAATAGTGATTGAAGAATTTGTTATTGTTTAATAATAGTAGCCAATATCTAATTAGCCCAAATTTGTGATATAATGACTCACTATTATTAATAAAAATGAATGGACATTTGAAGTTAATACCACAAAGTGATCAAAAACAAGTTTAAATTTAATAAATAAGCATGTATTGAATAATTTGTTAGATCACTTAACATTTGTTACAAAAACATGTGATCACCGCCCCCACCCCGCCCACCACCACCACCACCACCACCACCACCACCACCTCTTCCCCAAGGCATCTTGAAGATGCTAAAAACAAAATACATGAATAAAAAATGTAAATTTTATTTGAAATAAATAGTAGTGAATGGGACCTTAAAATTTTGCCAATCATAATGAAAATTTCATTGTTGTACCATCCTAAGTGTTAAAAATTAGAGTTAATATGTGCATGTTCCCTTAAGATGTGTTGTTACTATTTTGAATCTCACTTACTACTTCATTTTTATTGAAAACCTAGTGATTGATCAAGACATTGATTTATAAAATCAAGTTATGATAAGAATAAAAAAATTTAAACTTTGGGAAGAATTATGTGTGTGTGTGTGTGTGTTTAATGTTATTGTTCAATGTCATGTAAGGTTACATACATTACGGATATTTTCAAACACTATTTACTTGAAAAATTCTTAGGTTTCTGGGGTGCACAACTTGATAGAAAATCGCATCTCATAAGTATTTATTTTTAATATGATCACCACACCCACTTGGATAAGTTTTTTCCCCCCACGACCTCAAATTGATATTATGGTATTGCTTTCAAAGCTATGTAATATTAGTAAGAAAACCCCCTATGAACCATTTTAACATACGACTTGGGAACATTAAAAAGTAATAACTTCACATTCAAGTGTAAAACCATGTAGCCCAAAGTTTTCGTAAATAGGTTTGCATTTTAAGGATTTGAACATGAATTCTTTTTAAACCTTTTCACATTCTCATCAATAATTTGATAGTCACTTTTGGGTCCTAGCATTGTCAAATATTGATTGTAATGAATCATTTGTCAACTTAAATAGCAAATCATATGGAAACAAACATCAACATGTTCACACCTTTCTTGTGCACATGAATTTTGAACAAAAGCCCTTAGCCCATTCCTCTAATTCGGTCTTTTTTTTTTAAAGGCCAAACCAAATAGGAGCAAATGGATGACCATAAAAAGAGGATGAAACTTTATCAAAGTGAATTGGACAAAAAATTGTAACTAGAATTAGGCCCCCAAATGAAACATTTCCATTTATAATGTTTAAAAATTTCCAATGTTCCTTTGCCAAACTCATGTGTGGTGTTTAAGAAGTGCTTATACATGTGTCGTCCAATTCTAGGTTCCAGTTCTAATTCTAAGCCTTTTTTCTTTTCTTTTTTTCAATTTAATGGAACATTTGGTTTCCACTTTCAAATAAAATTTTTTTATTTGATGTAACCTCACGTGAGGTTGAAATTTATCACATTTCCAAAACCTAAGGTTCCCAACTTTCCCAAAAACAAAATTCAACTTGGTTGGGTCCCACATACCTACAAACATCACTGGATTGGAGATTTTATGAATATCACTATTGAACAACCGAATGAAAAAGGCCACCTAACTAGAAAGTAAAAACTTACATTAAAAACCTTTTAAAAAAAGTTATAGATTTTTGCTTTGAAAATCACATAATGTAATACATGTAAGCATTAGGCCTTTCCATTTCTTCGGTCCCATGCAATTCTCAATTGTAATAACATATTACATAAGTAGTTTTTAAATACCCAAAGTGGTAGTCATCTCATTTAGTTATGTATAGATGTCATCATGTTGTAATAGTGACATCACCCAAATAGAAATATAGGCCACAATGTACTACTTTACCAAGGTGCCTAATACATTTTGTTTTGGGAGTCATTTACTATTTATAATAAGAAAACTAATATTTTTCAATTTGGCATTATATTAAATAATGGAGCTATTGTGCTTGATGGTTTCTTTCAAAATTTTGGTAAGGAAATCATTATTTTTCAAAAAAAAAAAGTGATTCCAAATGCAAGGAATTTGTGCACAACCATTTAGGTACTATGGTATTAGAGTTATCACCTTGCCACCCAATAGATTCACCCCCTTGTTATCAAAAAACTTGTGATTGTGTTAACTTCCTTCATGAGAGATGAATGAGTAGGACAATAACATGAAGACAAAAAATAGCAAATCCACATGCATTATCCATATTAAAGGTTATTTTTTGTTTGTGGCTTTAACTTTGGTGTGTAATGAACTTCCAAGGTAATGAAGGTTCATAAGTAAATGTTATTCCTAAGATGGAAACAAATCAAAGGCTTCCATTCTTAGAGCAAGATCATGACGATGTGAACTTGATGAAATGAAACACATATCACACAAATTCTCATGCCTAAATTCCTTCCTAAGAATTGAGACTACATGGGAGTCCCAAATGTTCATAGGACCATTTGAGGAACAATTACATCCAAATGGTATGATCTTTGGATCATTGGCAAGGTCTCAATTAGAGGTATAATGTAGTGGTTCATAATGCCATAATAAAATTCATGGTTAGAAGTTATGGGCATTTGAAGAATCAAAATGGGGATGAGAAATTAAATTCTTGCCCCACTTAACATGCATTTTGTCATTGTTCCTTTTGGGAGGGTGGGGAGAATGATGATTTGATATTGGTACCACATGGAGTTGCAAAGTATAAGGATGGTGGTGGATCCTCCAAACTTGGGTCATGATGACTTCAATGTGAATTTGTGATTGTTTTGTGTTTCAATTCTAACTTTGATAGTAGGAAGCACTTTCTTGCTCTAGTTTGTGTAATTTGACACACCTCCATAGGCTTACCAAATGGTATTGAAGTAACTCTTTGATGTGGTGTGCTACAAATACCATGTTTGAGCCTTGAACACACTCCATAGCTTGATAAATTAAAATGACAAGTCATGTGGGAGCTCTAAGATAAAACTAGGACAAGACTATTTGCATCCACCCAGTTAGGATCACGTCAATTACACAAACTAGATGCAAGAACGCGTTTCTTATAGTTGGAACTAGAATTGAAACATAGGACAACTATGAATTCACATTATACTCATCATAACTTGGATCACTTTGGGAAACAAGACCTTCCATATAGTATGTTTCGTAATTCCCACGGAACTTAGAAAAAAATGGTACTTCTCAAAGGTCACAAAAAGTGAAAGTTTGGAAATTCCCAAGTTCAAACTCTTAAAACTTGGGAATTCATAAAACACATTGTTTGGAACATTCTACAGTTTTAAATTAATTATAACCCTTTCTAGTTGAGGTTCAAAGGACCTACATGGTGTCATATTAGGGGGCATGAGATCCTTATTTGGGCCAAAAGAAGCTCCTTCCCATCCTAGCTAAGGGTTAGGGTTTCCTTTTTCCATTTTTTCTGGTGTAATCACACTAGCAACCATCCACATGAAGATCTAGGCAAGTTTGGCTTCATGATAGGTAGGATTGTAAAAACAATTGTAACAATGTTCTTGTTTGGCAACTTGCAAGAATAGGTGATCTAAAGATGGCAAATTAAGTCCCAAAACCCTATTATTTTTACCAAAAAATCAAAAAATAAAAATTTGAAAAACCTTGATTTTGGTCACTTGAGAAAAATTTCACACAAAAAAAATTGACTCCTAGGGCTCATTCACATGTTGGGTCATGAGTCCTAGCCATACATGAGTGGATCATCTCAACATAGTGAAAAGGGTTATTGTTGTAAAATTAGAGCAAAATAGAAATTGGATTGTTGAGTAGGGACAAAGACATTTAGCTTATAAATAAAAAAGGACGAGATTACTTTTGTTGGGACTCATTTTCCAATCTCTAGATAAATTTTCACCAGATTTTATCATTTTCTTGGCCATCATTGAAAGATATTTCTTTGCAAACTTATTGTTCATCTATGAATGCAAAATCAAAAAAAATTGTTGGTCATTTTTTTTAGCTTCAAATAATCACATTAAGTTCATGCTCCAAACAATTTTACAAATTATCAAAACTTCTAGATCAAGGTTTTTTTGTGGATGAATATTCATATTGTAGCGATGAATAAACAAAACAAAACAAATTTTAAACATTTTGTTTCAAATGCTAAAAATGTTAATATGCGATTTGTGTGAGTTTCAATCACTATAATTTGAATAAATACAAATTGCCATATTTTGATATCATCATTGTGTTCTAGTAACCTCATGTGGAATATTTTGCTTTTTCAACTATTTATGAAAAACTTCACCTTGCTAACTTTGAAAACCTTAAACCTTCAAACAAAGCAAAAAAATAATGAAAACGTAGAATGCAATAAGCATATATTTGTCGCTCATCTACTCAAGTAAGCTACAATGGGGTTTTTCTTGTGAAGAAATTTCAATGTTTTTTGACCCATACAAAGGATTTTTAATTTTTAAAATGAACAAAATTCACTTGATTTCAATTTTTAAAATTACAAATGACCATATGTCTAAAATAGGTTCCAATAGATAGCCAATTTGTGTTATATCTTATAATAATACATCACAAATTTGACTTGAAAAATAAAACATTGAAATGCTGCATAGATGTTGTCATCTATTGAAGTTGAAAATGTACATTGTGATCAAGAGTAACAAGAAGTTGCTTGCACACAACTAATATAATTTCATGGAGATTTTCCTTTATCATGTTAATCCACTCACTTGACAAACTAAGTTTGGGTGCAATGCAAGTTCAAAATATGACACATTTGTTCCAAGCCTACCTACCCACAAAAGATTATCTTGGTGGACTTTTCAAAGAGAAAGCCAGAACAAATTACCATCCTTGTGAGGGTATGGGAAAGGTTCATATGTAGTGCCAAATGTAATGTAGCTTGTGGTATTGAAGACACCATGAAGGGCTCTCTCTATCAATAGATTGTTGTTCATCTTGGCTAAATTTATTTTCTTGAAGAAGACAATCCCAAATTCTAGCAACTACTAGTCTTGCTTCAACATATACCTATTTGGATTTTTAAAAATATGTGCATGTCAATTTCACTTGCACAAACCCATATTATTTTATATTTCAAGTAAAATCCAGAAACTTATGATTGAAACATAAAAAAACAAAAGTCTTCAATCTTATCATGGTGTGAAGCATCCAATAGAAAATCAACTTTCACATTTGGGTAGCACAAAAGTTTCAAAAAAATGAGCACAATATTGATGCAAGTCTAGGTTTTTTTTTTTGTGAATTGAACTCTTAGGAGAAAAAAATAGACAAGGATTTCTCACAATTGAACTTGGGTTGTTTTTCCTTTCTTTGGTTTCAAAGGAAATAGAAGTTCATAAATTTGTTGATTTCAAGATGATGGATCCAATTCTTTCTAGCTATGTTTGGGCAATCAAATGCTTGTAAGCACACAATTCACACCCCCCAAAACATACATAAAATCCAATCTAGTTTTGGATTTTATACAGTAATTATGGTTTGGTGAAGGGGCACCCCATGTAGGGCTTGCCTTTTCAACCTTGGGCAGTTGGATTTACATCCCACACATTAGCTTCTCCCTCAAGAACAATTGCACTTGTATACAAGCCAAAGATATGAAAGAACACTAGGGGGAAAAGGTTTTTTGCTAACTTCAAACGATGTGGACCTATGTGAGCTCTTTAGGTGGCTTGACCTTGGATATGAACTACCTCCATGTATTGGGTGGGCATCGAAGTTTTACTTGGGTACCAGATCTTATGCTGAAGTTTCCCAAAGATTAGCTAATCAACCTTGCACATAGGTATTTGATTTCCTATTTGTTTAAATTGCCAAGCAAGTTACCCTTTGGTTCAAAACATTGTGTCTTTTATGTGTCCCAAAGTTTCCATTACTTTTTAACAAGTGCAGATCGAGTTTGAAAACTAAAGGGTGTGTAAAGGTCTTCACAAGAAAAAACAATAACAATTGGAAGGTTCAAAAAAACCATTTTCTTGTGTTTATTGAAGTACATATCAACATAACCCCCAAAAATACAAATTAAGGAATAATTACTTGAAAGAAATTTCAATAAAAAATTTGGTGGTGGTAAAGCAAGGTAAATTTTATGTGTTGTACCATACCCATCAATAATGTTTGATGTTGAATATTCTCAAAGGGGTGAGAGTAATGTCTTTGTTTTTATGGCGAGTTTTTACCAATGTTGGGTGGGTATCACAGATACCCTTGGACATCGCCAGGGCATGTTGGTGTGATCCCCTCAAGGTATCACCATGAGTGATATCTTGATTGAAAACCAAACTATCAATTTTCAATTGTGTGAGAATTAGATGTGAGAACCAGTTATTAAAATAAAAAAAACTGAGAACTAGGTAAGCTTTGACCCTTTACTCACGTCAAGGTTTCAAGGTTTAGTTGCCATAAAAATTTCAACCATTTGATAAACTTTTCCAAGGAAAACATCCATTCTTATGCAACTTGGTCCCACTTTGCTAGCTAGGTTGCCCAAGAGAAGAATAATTCGAGCAAGTTTTCCAAGGAAAAAGAATATTAGTGCCACATTTTCCTAAAAAGCTTGGCTACACTTTTCACTATAACATTCAAGAAAGTTGCAATGCTGTAGAATATTTTGAAGGTTGCACATAACGAATGAATATGCCTTCAACTTGTCATCCTTAGTCCACAATTTTTCACCCATTATGCAACTTTTCAGCAAATTTTCATCCATTTGATCAACTTTTCCGCATGTGGAAAAATATTGCATGGTGGAGGAAATTTTGAAAAAGAAAGTCACACAACGGATAAAAAGTTTGAAATTGGAAAATGGAAAAAAAGAAAAAAAAATTAAAAGAAAGGAAAGATGTTACCAAATGGGTGAAACCTTGAAGAATAAGGTTGCATAATGAATCAAACATTATTATTTTCATAAGTATCACTTGCTTAGTCCTCAACATAAGCCATTTAAGCCATGTATAATGGCATCACATTGCAAAGGAAGACCCATTGTAACCAAAAGAAAGGGGTATGAAGAACATCTCTTCATCACAAATCCAAACTCTGTACATGTGACTTCTACAACTTATATCTTGCCATTTAGGCACTGTTACAACACATTGGTGTTACTGTTCTAATAAAACACAAATATTTATACCCATATGAGACTCTAAGCACCACATACCTGTCAATCCCTTTTGGTTTCTATGTAGTATTTGTCTAACTACTGCCAGGAACAGTTATTGATATTGTGAGTACATGAATTAGTGGGATTTGGCTTGAGGTCAATGCCCTATGTGTTCATTTGGTCTATTATGAACTATTAATATGTCCCACTATCCTATGACATAATGCAGAAAGATACTTGTCTTGGTTCCACAAACAAGATGACTTATGGTTCCAAACTAAATATGAACAACAAATGCCAAGTTGGCTTGCAAAAACTTGGGAAAAATAGAGTTCTGATCAAAATATGGGTCTATGGATATTTTCTATAATCTCTCCCATTATGTACCCACGTTCTGCCCACCCCAAGGATACCCGTTAAGGTTTCTGGCTTTAACTCATCACAACAGATGTGTTACTTCAGGAATGCTTCCACCAAAATCCCATACAAATGCATCCCTCTACATGCTCCTGATTTTACAACTCGGATCCCCTTTGTGCATCATCATCCCTCAACATCAATCCTTTATAGAGCCGAACATTAGCAAGAACATAACACCTGCCATGATGTAGCTACTCATGCAGCGAAAATCAAAACAACAACTACTCACTTCTACAAGCTCTTGATTCTACACGATCTACCACAGATGCAATCCAAAAACCATAGACCTATCTTTTTTGCCTTCGAACTCCCCTTCTTATCTTCGTCCAATCGCATCCAACTCCCATCTCTCTTGCATGCTTGAAGCGCTATTGGCCACCCATCGTTTGCTACCAACTTGTTTTACATAACACACAAACAACAAAGTATCCTACTCACAGCCACTAACAAACAGTCATGATAAACTTTGCTGTTTGCATGAAGAAAGTTGACGCCTGCTCAAAACAAAACTTAAACCTAAAACGAACTAGTGTTCACACTAGAGAAATCCAAGCGACTTCTTGTCCAGTCACACCATGTCCCCCAAATAGCCTCATTGAGGCTTGTCAATCGAAACGCCATACTTTGGACTTGAAATGTGCTAATGTTGTGTTTCTGATGAATCTCATGCCTATGCGATTGCAAAAATTTATAGCGACACCTCTGCTCCTTGCCAAAAGGGTTCACTTTAGTAACATGGTTGATTACTTCCTTTGGCTTATGCTTTATTATGAGCGATTGCAAACAAGCATCCAGCAATCCTCCTCATGGCATGGGTTTATGGCTACTTGTTTGTGATCATGGATTCCTTTGAGAACCCTGTTGAATCAAATTGTTGGAATTGGTCACACTTGAAATTTGGAGAAAATTATCTTTAGAACCAGAAATCCTCATCATGCCCAAGGATGCAGGATCCCTGTGGCCAGTGGAGAGTAATATTTGCAGGCATCTTTATTGACATCAGCCTTTTTTGAACTCACCAAAATTTAAAATAAAAGCTTGGAAATGGAAAAAAAAATGGCCAGAAGTGAAGGAACAAATAGTAAAAATTGCCAGATACCGATATTTGTATGTCTGTATGTAGCCAAAAATATAGAAAGATGACTAAATCTTGGTGTTTCATATTTGGGTTATAATCATATTTTGCTAAATCCTCCCCATGATGACAGCCACTTTTTCTACACCTTCTTATAGATGATCCAGCTTTGGCTGCATTAAAAATTTACTAAAAGAAACATTGAGTCACATAGGTGGGACTATTTTTTTTGTTGGGGTGTTTTAATTCCTCAACCAGATGTCTCAATTCTCAAGTCAATTCTTAAAGTAGCCCCAGCAGCAGGGACGAAAATGAACCTATTTCTAAATCCAGTGTTCATTGTCCTGACCCCACCACTAAACATTACACTATGGTTCAACACATGTCTGCTGAATAATTAATTAAAATTGAAAGTTCCATTTGAAGAATTAAAATATTCTTCAAATTTCCTTCACAATTTTTCTTAGAAAAAAAATAAAAATTGAAAATTTCAGCATTTTTTTAACTAATATTTTTTTGCCAAAGTTAGCTGCCAAGGTATTAGCTAAAAGCTATAAGTGGACCAATAAAGTTGGCTAACTTATCTTGAATAACAACATATTATCAATAAATCTTGTCTGACAAACTAAGCATACATGAGATACTTTTAATAAATGAGATACCTACCTATTGGGTCAAATGTCATAAAGTATTTTTGTATTTTCTGGCTGGCATAAAGGAATATACAAGTCTGCTCTTAGAGAATGCCCAACTGCAGCAATAAAATGCCTGTGTACACTAGTACTTTTTGAGTGAAGATTTGCACAAAAATTTTACTATGAAACTACACCTTGAATGAAGATTTGCAGAAACACTATGAAACTACTTGGAGCCTACAAAACTACACATGTTAACAGGGCCTTCCTAGAGGGCGCCAGTATCAGGAAGGAAATGCAAGACGCTATCTATCGAGCTCTGTCCGGCGCTTATTTTTCTTTGTCTTTTTGCACATGTTCTTTGGCCCAGCATGGTTTTACATGTTTTTTTATTCTGCCAACAAACAATTGCAATGTTCTGATCATTTAAGAACAGTTTTATGTTTATATATATATTTGGTAGAAGCAGTTGTGGCTCAGATTATGTTTTATGTTTTATTTATTCATTTTTTAATTTATTTTTTAGGAGAAGCAGCTGTGGCTTCTGAGTTTTGGGTGATGGAGTGCACAATAGTCAGTAGCCACACGCTGGGGGGAAGAAGACGAAGCGAGATTGAAGCTGCGAGTCGATTGCAATCCTTTTACGTGTGAATATGAAAATCCAAGAGCGCAGTTTCTGACATTTGGATTCGGAATATTTTGAAGAGCTGGGGGAAGAAGATTGTCAGAAATCAAACAACTCTTTTTGGATGGTATGAATACTGTAGCTATTGGAGCGAGAAGAATGCGTAGGTGATGCTGACGAAAATGCAGCTGTTGGAGCAAGAAGAATGCGCATGTGATGCTGGAGAAAAAACGGGAGAAAAGGAGAAATTGATATGAAGCAGAAGCAAAAGACGGCAATGGGCAATGAACAAATGACGAAAGCGGGTCCAGAAAAGTCATGACGGTGTGGAGGAGGGAACAAAAAAAAGGTCGGGACCGCCATCGCCACTGTCCTCACTGCAACACCAGAGGTAGCAAAAGGCAAGCAGGGGCAGCGCTCTTAGAGATTCTAGGTTCTTGGTTTGAATTTGTGAGTCCTTGCGTTTTTTTATTTGGGGTGGGGCCGGGGGCGGTTTCTGCCTTCCGGTTTCCCTGTGCCTTTTTTTCAATTTTTTAATATTTAATACTTAATATTTTTAATTTAAAAAAATTATGGCTACTTCGCCCCCTATTTCTGTCGTCTGAGTCCCTTCCTTCCCCCCTCCCACGGTATCGGCTTTGGCCTTTGTTTCTCCTTCTCCCCCCCATTTCCCATGTGGCTGCTCTGTTGGTTACAGTGTTATTTTTGGCGAAAATTCGCTTTTCTTCAACTTGAAATTTTGGAAATTTTGGTTTTTAAAATGTAATTTCGAATAAAATTTCTAAATTTGGGGGCGAAATTGCAAAAAAATTAGCATCAAAAAATTGAAAAAAAAAACTGCTTGGTAGCAAGAGTGGGACCCAACGTGATATTCCACGTTTCAGGTGTGGTGCCTTTTTTTTGGTGCGACATGTTTCATCATCAGCAGCATTGTTAGGCCTTTTAGGCTTTTTCTTCAAGTGGTTTTTCTTGCCTTTCGGCTTCCCTTCTTGCACCCTCTCCCCCTCCTATGGCTTGGGCTTGGGTGTTGGAGGTGGACGCCCTTGACGCCTTCCATTTGGGTTTTTTTCAGCCCCATTTGTATTTATGGATCCTTTCATTTTGTGATGGGAAGTGTAGATTATTTTTCGTCTGCCTTTGGATCGCCTTGCTTGAGACTCGTTCAACATTACTTCTTAACATTTATCTTTATTTTTCCCTTAGGGGTGTCTTGTTTTCCCCGCTTGGGGTGGCATGATTGAGCACCAAGATACCAAGGCTCATTTCAAGTAGTTTTTATCTAAAGATGGAGAGGAACTTCATGTAAACCATTTTCTTTGAGAACAAACACTTGTGACTATTTTATCTTTGGACCAAGGTTCCTCAACACCCATGCCCTTCATATTCTTCTTTTGCCTCGCCCCCCCTTATGGCGGCTTGGGCAGAATTTAGCACTAGGGTGTGTCGAAAAATATGCACATGTGGTGAAAGCCCTTGCCCCTTGGCCCCAACTTCCACTTCCTTAGAAACTGTCTCAACTTTGCAAGCTCTCCATCCTTCGATTTTGTTTTCCCCTTGCCCTAATTCTTTGATGTATTTTTAGTTTGATGGAGACTTAAAATTATTGTTGGATTCCTTTAGGTCAACTTTCATGCGCATGTCCCATTTCCACAAGGGGACCTTCTGGCATGGTTTTTGAACATGTTCAAGATGCATTTGACCTCAAGGATTCTGCTAGCAACTTCATTCAACTTCACTAGTTGAATTCTCATGTTGGCATGGGTCATTTCCTAGGGTCCATTATTCATGTCCTTGGTGTCGTTAGGCTTTTGGTTTTGGCCAAACCTTTAGGTGCATCAAATTGATTACAATGGGTGAAGTCCTATATCGGTTGGTTGGCAAAGTTTTATGTTTTCAGTTTTGAAATGCCTTTTCTTTTCATTTGTTGTTTCATTAGTTTGGTGTGGTATTTAAGGGTAGGTGCAAAGTGGTGGTGCATGATATTCGACCCTTTTTGGATGTCCATCTTGACTAGGTGGTGCTACAAATGGACATGACGAATGCATTTAACTCCATCTCACATAAGGCCATCTTCCAATATCTTCATGCAATAGTAGGTTAAAGTTGTTTATGTTCTTCCCCTTTGTCTACTCTTTTTATGCCTAGCAATTGCCTTTGTTTTAAGTCATCATGCCATCAGGGGAAAATTGTCTATTATCCTTTCGTTTATGGGCACACTCATGGTGACCCATTCATCGGGCCTCTTTTTATTCTTTCCCATTTCATGTCTTGTGAACTTCTTCAATTATTTTTCCTTTGTGTATATTCCTTCATTGGTAGGTGACACTCACATCCTTGGCCTTGCTTCTTTCATTCCCTTCGTTTTTGACCATTTTGCTTCCCAACTAGCCTTAATGGGTTTAGTTGTTCAACCTCATAAATGCATTGCGTGGTCCCCTTTTAGTTTGCATACCGGTTTTACCCCTTTTCATGGTTTTTGATGCCTTCCCAATGACATTAAGGTTTTAGGTGACGTGCTCCCAAGTCCTTAGTTAGACCCAAAATGGGGCTAAATTACTCAAACTACGGAACTGTGAGGAACTTGGGGCACGCTCCCAACTCTCAACACTAGAAGGGGTAGAGGGGGCGTGCTGAAGCTTCGGGATGAGACTAGGAAAAGTGACAAGCTTTAGTTACTTATTCGAACTTGCATCAAACCAACCAACAAGTTGATTAGTTCACTTTCTGAAGCACCTTTAGTGCTAGGACAAGCCACGGGCAACTTTGGACTCACAAGATTCACCACGGCCTAGACTCGGGGGAAGCTACCACCTTCCCTCATATAGTATTTTTTGTGCCTCTCCACGGCACCCACATCCGAATGGCTTTTTGTCCTGGGACTCCCAAGGAGTAGTCCTGAAACTGTCTCGGTTTACACTCCCAGGACTTTGCGAGATCATAACTTTTTGCTCACACCTCCGATTGAGATGAAGTCTAAAGCAAACTTGTAGCACTCCTCAAGAGCTTTCTAACAATGTGTTGCACTCCACCTGCACGCACCAGGGTTGGGTCGATTCTCGACTTTTATCGGCCTTTCTTTTTGCCATAACTTGTGTTGCAGATGTCCAAATGGCCCATGCGAGCCCATTTTCGACATCTACACTTTGATAGCTTTCCAATGATATAAAGAACACCTCAATGCGAGGTGTTTTGACCCTTGCAATCAAACTTTGAAGTTTCTGGAGTTCTAGAGGACTCCCAAGTCCCCATTTCAAGAGTGTGAGTTTCATCCTCACACTCTCTCAAAGTAAGGTTGCGACATTTTAGGGGTCCTTTTGGTTTTGTGTCATTATCCTTTTCATTTTTGTAAGCCATTTTGGATGAGGACGTTTGACAAACATATGTGCTTTGAAAGTTGGGGAATGTCCAAGTGGCTTTTGAAATCTTATCTTGATGTTTTACACAAAGACCTTTTTATTTGCTTCATGTTTTCCCACCCTTCTCAAGCTTCTAGCGCCATCTTGTTTCCTTTGACTCAACCCTTCTATAAGTTTTTGAAAGGCTTTTAGGCCCAAGTTCTTATGAGTGTCCAAAAGCCAATTTGATGCATTACTAGGTTTTGTTCCCCATTTTTAATGGAGGTGTAGGTTTCGTTTCTACAAAGATCATAGCACCAACAACTTTCTTAGGGAATTAGGCATTAGTAACACCTAACATTGTTTTTAAATTCTTGTTGGTTTCATGTCCATTCTTATTGGAGGTTATTGGGTGGCAGAATTTGGGTCTATTCTCCTTCAAGGCACATTGGAAGTTCTTTTGGGAACTTCTTCCCCTAATTGCAATTAATATGTTTTTGCCTATTCGAATAGCTTAAATAAAGGGGAGTAAATTGACTTCAAGATACTATTTTAGAGAGACTACATGACCATTCCTTTTCCAACATCATCTCTGACATGTCTTTTGACTCACATTAAACACGGTTGAGGTCCTATGCAAGGTTGGGCGTGGGAGCTTGATTATTTGCTCACCCAATCATCCCATGTTTTCGTATGCCTTCAAATGTTTTCTATTTTGCATTATAGAATAAATTAGGCCTCCCCCATCCTCTAGCTCTTGGTTTGACACATTGCATCTGTGGCTAGCTGCTAAACCCCATGGGGATCCACCTCTTCTGTTACACCCATGGTGCAAAAAGGACTGCATCTCATGATGTTGTTCAAGATGTTTTTGCATCCATTGTGAGAATGTATGGTTTACTTCATGGCAACAATCCTTTTTTTTTTCTTTCACAAGTTCTTAACAAGTTTTCTATGAACCAACATGACAAATATAACCCATGGTGGAAGATTACATTACATAAGAGCTTCAAAGTAGGCATGTGTTTTTGACACATAACCTAGATGGTAAATACATCAACACAAATAAATATGCACCAAATTTGAATGCACAAAGCACGACACCATATGCACCAATAGTCACAAATTGTGTTGGGGTTATACCTAAGTAAAACTTAAGTAAAACTAAATTAATCAAGTGGCAACTTAGTGATGTAGGAAATATGGGAGTTTATTCTACAAAGTAAAGTTAGTGGTCCAATTTTAAGGCATATACCCTATGTGATGAACATTTTAATTAGCTTGGAATATTGTCCCTCAATGATTTCCACAAATTTATTGTATGTTTAACTTACACTTGTACATGACTTTAAATGAATTACATAGTAATTAAAGCACAATTTGCAAAATAATGAATTAAAATTGGGAAATGATTAGCATAATAATAGAAGTGTATTGGACCAATATACTTACGATAAATTTATTAACAAATCATTCACTTCATCCATCCATTTATGAAACCATATTTGAAAAAACATATTAATGTCACCAAAAGGCCATGCCACATAATTAAAGCCATTTAATGCATAGATCACATGCAATGCCCTATTAGACAATGATGTGAAGGTATAGGTAGTTGATATGTCAATTGTAGCTTAAACATATAATTCCAAATATTAACTACGCTCCAACATTTAAACCCTTAATTAATATGGTTAATTTGATAAACATGTACCAATTCAATAAAATTTTCAATTGATTTGGCCATTCCAATTAGTCCATGTGGAATTTTGGGAAAAAATATGTACTTGCAATGTGGTTGAAAACGATACGCAATTACAATTTAAAATGGCAAACAATGCATGTATTTTCAATTTTTATCCTCAACCTTATAATGATGTATGAACTCACCACTCAACTTTAAATCTTTGAATCAAGTTTGATATCACCTACTACATTTCGTAAGTTTCATCTTTCCCACTATTTTAACAAAATCTATTATGATATCTACATTTTGACAAGCGTGTGACAAATGATGCTAATGTTTTGGATTGTTCTCATCATAAAAACCTTATACTAGCTTAATTCTTAATATAAAAGCATTAAATGTTGTTGTAGTATCTTGGCAACTTGGACATTAATTATATTATTTGTATAAATGTTGGAATTTTCATAAAATATTATTTTCAAAAAAAATTTAAGAAAATTATTAGCAATTTTTTGAATATTAAAAAAAATTCAATTTAGTCATGGAAAGTTCATACTTAATTATCATACCTACAACTAATAATTTTCACTTCTTTGCTAAACAATTAACTATTTTGAAAAATGAAGTTCAACAATTCCAAATTTAACTTTTCAAAAATTTCAATAGTTGAGGAATAGCTATGAAAAATACACCTTGTATTGTGTATTTGTACAATACACCCCCTTTATAATCATGCCCTTGGTGACCATTTTTTTCATGACACTAATGAATTGTGATTTAAATGTGTAGAGTCACGTTCCATATAAACCCTTATGTAAGATTGTGATTATAGGCAAAAATACCTCATAAAATAGCCATTTATGTTAGAATAAAGGTGTCAAATGTTTAATTTTTTTTACATGGGTTATTCTAAGTTCTACTATGCATTATTAGACTTGAAGAAGGTTGTGATTTTGGCATGTTTTAATGTGACAATTTACCTTGGGTTTGAATTCCTTAACAATTAGCTTGTGTATCTTGTCAACTAGATTTTTTTAATTACAATTTTTTGTTTTCTTAACAAGTTCACATATATTTTGCTTGTTTGCACTAGAAAGTTGTATTTTCTTTTCTTCTCAATTGGATTAATTGTTGTTAGTTTGCACAACTTGAACACAAATCAACACTAACATTCCCAAAGAGAACTACAATTTACAAAACCTTAATATTTGTCATAGATTTCCCCCATTATAGTCAAATTTACAAAAAAAGCTTCGCAAATAGTTTGTGCTACTAACGAGTGTGATAGTGACTTAAAAAAATGTTGTTCCTTATTAAAAAAAATGATTATCAAAAAATGTGTGACAAAAACAAGAATGTGACTAAAATGGGTGTGATTACAAAGGGGGTTTACTATAATAATAACCCAATACAATTCAATTTTTCTACAATTTTGATAAATAGTTTTTTAAACATTCCAACTAAACCTTTTGCAAATTCTTTTGAGATGACTATCAGTAATAAACACAATATTTATTTGACATACATTTGTTGAAGTTGTTTGGCATGTATTATAATATTAAATTACTAGGTCATATTTGGTTAATTAGAAACTTGTGCAATTTAAAGTTAATGGGTTATAGGGTTTGGGATGTTAGATGTTTGTAAAATAACTTAGTCTTACTAAATTGACCCACATAAGCAAAATTGAAAATTGAAGTGTGATAATTTTCATAGTTACTATTACTATTTTGTGTTCTTCATTTTTAAAACCAAAAAATTAATTGTTAAGTCCTTTACTTGTGATGGCCATCAGTTGGTGCTCACTTTGACAAATTTATAAGTAAAAGTCTATTTAAAAAGGTGACAATCTAAATTTTAATTATTAATTTGGAGTGTAATGATTTTTTCTAATATATTTATCTTATGTGACCTTCTTTATTGTGGTATTAGTATGTTGTAATTTCCATACCTTAGGTGGTAATTTGTAGATACAACATGCTTAGACCCTTGGGGATGGTTATTGTGCACATGACGAATGTATCCACCCGTATAATAAATAAATTTGAAAAAAAAAAAGTTGAATTAGAACCTAACACTATATTGAATCCTTTCTTGATCAATAACATTATTTTATTATTTCTTGGTTTAATTTATGTAAATTCCAAAATTCATATAACATGTGCATAAATTTGAATTTAGAGTCCAACAACATGGTCTAAGACATTTAGGTTGAAAGTCTAATATGTAATGTTAAATGGATCACTTTACCTTTCCAAATAGTAGGAAATTAATATTTATTTGTTGTAGTCACTTGCATATTTTTTGTTTTTGACAAATTTCAAGCCAATTATTGATAGCATACAAAGCTAAATGAGAATGATATTTTTTTACATAGTATATATAGATAGTAATATAAGAGAGTTACAACAAATGTTAATGCCCAAACATGGGAATTTCCAATGGTGGTTATCATCCTAAAAAACCAGTGGGTTGTTTCTTGGGGAAAAAAATGTTGGTTCTCCGATAAAATGTATCTTTTACAATTGGCTTTCGAGCATGAATAGGCTTAGCATAATTTGCTGTTGCACTTGTACTTCCATACACATTGGAAGTTGTGTGATACCCACCATTTTCCTGAAATTAGTTGAATGATCCATGTCAATCCATGACTTTCAATTCAAATTCCAATATTGTATGCATTTTCATATATTGTTTTGGGGTACATGGAAAATTTAATTCAATATGAAACTTTTTGGGTATTTGTGAAGATTAATTTGGCACAATGAATCAAGTCTAAGGTTTAAACTTGTGGGAATTTAATATTTTTTTCCCCTTCCAACATATGGTGTATCAATGATCACATACATGTTTTAAATATAATTTATATTATTCATAAGCTTTTTACTATGGATGATACACTTGTTGTTACCCAAACGTTATTGTGAACCTTAAAGAAAAGCCATAATTTCAATATTGAAAAAATTAATTACATAATTTAAAAAGTTGATACCCATATTGACAAATGACAATGACAGAAGAAACAAATCCTAGGAAAAATAATTTGAGATTCTATATAATAGGTGAAATTGAAGACTAATTTACATTAAGGTTGAAGGTTTTAAGTTTAAACAACCCTTTTAAAATCTACAATTCACCAATAAGAGGCAAAGTTTTTGAATGAACACAATCGATCACATTGTTAAAATCTTACAATATTGAATGTGTTTTAGATTAGAGTGGACACATGGAATGTTGCAAGGACTAAAGAGCCCACCTCTACAATGTACTAACACTTATACATAGGATAAAATGTTTATGCTAGCATTGATCAATGTAAATGGAATATAATATTGGGATAATTTTGTCGATGAATGTGACAACAAAGTTATTAGACCTTATAAACTTACTGCCTTTGAAGATGACAATTCTCTAAATATAAGAGCAAAAATGGTTAAGTTACATGATGATAATGAATGAAAAAATAAAAAGGAAAATATTTTGTTTGCCCAAAAAATAAAATCAAGTGTTTTGAAATTTTGGTTGGGCTACAAATTCAATTTGAAAAGTAGACTTTTCCTATTGCCATTATGGGGGCAACATGTTCACACTAGAGGCTTGAGCCCCATGTAAGTTTTACATGATTTTTGTTGATCTAGGTACCCAAATTATAGTGAGGTTTAACTATGATAGATAACATTATTTTAAATTGGTTCAAGGTGGATTGAACCCAACCAATTTTAAATTATTTGGTAGCATCAAACTCAAATTCTTGAGTTATTGGCTTCGTGATTTCAACCCACAACCATTTGCACAATGACTAGAAATTCCAACAATTTCAAATGATTGAACATTTATCACAAATTAGGTATTCAATTGTTTGGAGATTTGTTCAAATTTTTTTTTGAAATATGGACATGAAGTATGGCATTAAGCCATAAAGCCTTGGAAATATCTATGATTCACCAAAAATTAAACAAGCATAAAACAATGGTCTACAACTCATAAAACCTTGCCATGCAGTTGTAGGTTGAACTGATGTCATGTTAGAATACCCATTCCCAATTGTATTCAAGTCATTTGATACACAATTCATGCAAATTTGTGGAAATATGTTTAGGGTCTTTTGGTGCTTGGGGGGTTTTGGGTGAAAAGATGTCTGATCCCTTGTTTACAAAACTTTGAGTTTTCTAGGTAGTTTGAGTTCCTTCGACATAAAACTACCCCTTGCAAACTCTAAACAAAATTCTATTTAATAAATAAGTTTCTATTTAAAAATAAACTCCAAATGCAATACCTATATATACAATTTTGTTCATGAGTTGATGACATATCACCTTTACAAATGTAGGGTTGTTGTTGCAATATGCAATTTGATGTTGACAATAATATGTTTGTTTGTGACATTTGGAACAATGAGCTGTTGTAGCAAGTCCAGCTTTGCCAACATCATATACAAATTTTGGCCCATCAAACTGCATCAAAAATTTACAATAACCTAGTTAAAAAATAGTAATAATAGTAGATTATGTCCTATTGATACAATTCAGGTGCATTCCATGTAATTAAAGATTATGTTTTGGAGAAATAAATGATTTAGAGTTAAGGGAAATCGAAAACAACTTTTATTCTATAGGAAAAAATTTGCCTAAAATTTGAGAAAAAAGAATATGATAAAGAATTGATTTGGGAGGGTTTCAATTGCCATAAGTGAGGGAAAATGAATAAAAAATCACTAAAACCTCTATATTTAGTTACCACACCAAACCTTTTATGATCTACTTATTCTGATCTACTAGAACATGGTATGATCATTGCCCAATTTTTCCTTTTAACTGCACATCTATGTATTTCCCCCTTCCAAGGGGCTTGTATTAATCATTGTGTCATTTTAAATATTGCTTTAGATTGATGGTAAAACCTTTAGCCATAATTTGGACCAATCCCAACATTGTTGGGTTCATCTTTTGACCCACTTGGGCTAATTCAAATGGACATGGTTATGATTTAGGCTTGGGGGGTATGTGCATTATTTTTCTCCATAATATTCAAATTTTTTTCAAATACTTAAGATAAATAAAAAGCCATTTTTGTTCTAGTCAATACCTTGAAATTACTTCCAATCACATACCACCAACAAAAATTGAATAAGGTAGGATTTAACATAGATTCTTTCACGAGTTGTTTATTTTTTGATCCAATGCACGAATGACCCATGGGTCCATCTATTTTCTGACCCCCCTTCCCCTCAAACCCTGAACCCCACTATTTCTCAATGTATAACATCTTATTGTTTAAAATGTTATTCCGAGGCTTACATGGAACCTTAATCATATGTTGTCAATTGACATCTTGACGTCCCTAAGGCCTTAAATCTTCATTAAAGTGATCATCTTGAATTTGCATTATTAGTATCCTCTCATGCACCTACTTGTGAGCTTGTATTTTCATGTTCGTATACAAATTAAATGGTTTAACTAGCCTTAAGGAGTTGTTGTCTATTCAAAGTTTGTGGCTTAAGTTGAGTTGTGTTAAGCTTAACCATAGTATAGGGTAGGATTTTTAAAAAATAATCCTTTCATGCGTTTGTAAAGACATCTCGACAAATGTGATTGATATTTGGGTGAATAAATTTGTTGGGCCAATGTGTGGGAAAAGGAAGTGATCATTAGGTTGACCAATTATGATCTCAACACTCTAAATTTAGTTTCATAAAGCCACAATTTGGCTATATGACTAATTGGTTGGAAGTTGCAACCACCCATTCTTGTCTTGGTAAAAGGTCATTACAATTTTCATACATGGAAACACCATGCATCTTTAAATGGGATTGGGACAATGTTAACAAGGGTCCATATAACCCAGTTTGGCCTAATTATCCATCCCCATTAGTGTTGACATTTTTGGACACATATATGGACTCTAGTTGTGATCAATGCCCCTTCACCCCTAACATGCACCCAATGAATTTGCAAATTCATAATTAGTATGTTGCCTCACATACATGAACATTCTCCAACTATCATTATTTCAAATGTAGATGTTGGAAGCCAAATCAAAGATGATCATGACTTGATAATTGATGTTTATTTCGAGTCCATCCACATATGCCTCTCTTCAATCTTCAAGTGTAAGTTTATTTGTCATTTATGTATTTTGACAATGTTGAATGAAAAAAATAATTTGCATAGACTACCAAATAATTGCACTTTGGCATGTGATTGCAACAAGTTAGGGATTTTATTAACTTGTGACAAAGGGCTAATTATGTGGATTCTTAGCAATGGATTCTCAAATTGGAAAAAGAAATGACAATTTATAGTCAAAATAATATCTTGTGAGTGTTCATCCCGCCACATTATGATGTCCAAAACAATGGTATAATTAATAATTTTATATGGAAAAGCAATGGATTTCCACCCCTTTTGACAAATATTTTGCCACAACAATAAAAGACATGAAGTCATTAACCCAAGTGGTCGAATGTTCAACTTGCAAATAATTTAGATTCACTTCACCATATATATCAAATTTCAATAGCTCCAATAACATTCCCATTAACTAATAGATTGATAGATTGTTAAGTAGGGTCATTAGTGAATTGACCACCAAAAACCATGTGGGTATGTGTGGGGTGATTTAATTGCCTATCATAGTGTTTAAAAAGTGATCACATTTTATGTATCTTGACAATAATAGTATGTATATAGCTACTCATGTTGCAAGAGTTAACAAATTGGTTATATGAAATTAAACCCAATTCTAGTGAACACCATAACAATTGGGGTGGGTTGTAGGATATGGACAAAAGTTGTTTCAGATTTTTATCTTGTGCACTATGCAAACCCTTTAATGCATTTGTGTTCAACTCATGACATGTCGAATCATATCATTTTTTTGGTTCATGAGAAGGATATTTATGATATAACAACATCCAACATTGGATTCAAAAAAAATAGAACAAAATATGTCAATAGTCCATTGCCTTCTTGCCATGTGTATATGTATTGTAAAATTGTTGGTCAATGTTATGAAAGCTACATGGTTTTGTAAATGGTTTTAGAGGCATTTTACAACCTTGTGGAAGGGATCATGATGGACTATGTTGTTTTCACTTAGTTATGACATGACTAAAATGCCCAAATCTAAAATCACATGCTTGACAACATCCATTAATGACTCTAATTTGCCATGTGTGAATAACTCTCAAGTCTTCCTACAATAATGAAAGGGGTGAATGTGGTTAGTGCAACATGGGGTCAATGAGTTCATAATTGGGATATATTAAAACTATTACATGTGATGGTTGAAATATGTATTTGCTATCTCCTAGCTAAACAATTATAACAAATGGTTGAAATAAATAGAATCATTGGTATTAGTCAAGACCATGTTTAGAAATTAGAATCAAATTATGAAATGATGACACAAAATAAGTCCAATTCACACAAATAATAGTGATTGAAGAAGTTGTTATCATCTAACAATAATAGCCAATATTTAATTAGCCCAAATTTGTGATATGATGCCTCAATATTATCAATAAAATGAATGAACATTTGAAGTTAATACCACAAAGTGATCAAAACAAGTTTACACTTAACAAATAAGTTTGTAATGAATAATTTGTTAAATCATTTAACAATAGTTACAAAAACATCCAATTCCCCCACACCCCCTTTTCCCCAAGGCATCATGAAGATGCCAAGAACACAATATATGAATGAAAAGTGTAAATTTTATTTGAAATAAATAGTAGTGGGACCTTAAAATTTCACCAATCCTAATCAAAATTTCATTGTTATACCATCCTAAATGTTTAAAATTAAGTTACTATTGTTACTATTTTGAATTTCACTTGCTACTTCATTTTTATTCAAAAGCTAGTGATTGATCAAAACATCGGTTTATAAAATCAAATTGGGATAAGAATGAAGCAATATCAACATTGGAAATAATTTGATATATATGTGACTTTAATGTTTTTATTCATTGTTATGTAAGTTTACATACATTAGGGATATTTTCAAACATTATTTACTTGAAAAATTCCTTGGTTTCTAGGGTGCAAAACTTATTCACATTTCATAAGTATTTATTTATAATATAACTACCACACCCATTGGATAAGTTTTTTTTTGCCCCGCAACCTCAAATTGATGTTATGGTATTGCTTTCAAAGCTATGTAATATTAGTAAAAAAACCCCTACGAACAATTTTGACGTACAAATTTGGAAAACTAAAAAATATTAACTTTGCACTCAAGTGTAAAATCATGTAGCCCACAATTTTTGTAAATATGTTTGCATTTTAAGGATTTGAACATGAATTCTTTTAAGACCTTTTCACATTCTCATGAATAATTTGATAACTACTTTTGGGTCTTACCATTATCAAAAGTTGATTGTAATCGATCATTTGTCAACTTACAACAAATCATATGGAGGTGAAAATCAACTTTTTTGCACTTTTCTTGTGCACATGAATCTTGAACAAAAGCCTTTAGCCCATTCCTTTGATTTAGCCTATAGTTTTTTAAGGCCAAAGCAAATAGGGAGCAAATGGATGACCATAAAAGGAGGATGAAACTTAATCAAAGTGAATTGGAAGAAAAATTGTAACTAGAATTAGGACCCCAAATGAAACATTTCCATTTATAATTTTTTAATTTCCAATGTTCCTTTGCCAAATTTGTGTGTTGTGCTTAAAAGGTGCTCATACATGTGTCATCCAGTTTTAGGTTCTAGTCCTAATTCTAAGCTTTTTTCTTTTTTTCAATTTTATGAAACATTTGGTTTCCACTTTGAAATAAATATTTTTGATCTCATGTAACCTCACATGAGGTTGAGATTTTTCACATTTCCAATTCCTAAGGTTCCAAACTTTCCCAAAAATAAAATTCAAGTAGAGGTTGGGCTCCACATAAGTACAAACATTGGATTGTAGATTTTGTGAATATTGTTGTTGAACAACCAATCGAAAATGAACACCTAACTAGAAATTAAAAACTTACATTAAAAACCTTTCTAAAAAAGTTATAGATTTTTGCTTTAAATTTCACATAATATAGCACATGTAGGTAGTAGGCCTTGCCATTGCTTTGGTCCCATGCAATTATCAATTGGGCCAAATACTCGTAATAACATATTACATCAGTGTTATTAAATACCCAAAGTGCTACTAGCCTCATTCAGTTATGTATAGATTTCATCATGTTGTAATAATGACATCACCCCATAGAAATACCAACCACAATTTATTACCTTGCCAAGGTGCCTAATATATCTTGTTTTGAGAATCATTTATTTATTACAATAAAAAAAAGTTTTACCATTTGCCATTATATTAAAGAATGGAACTATTGTGCTTATAACTTTTTTCATATTGTCAACAAGGAAGCATGTTTTTAAAAAAAAAATCAGTAATTCCAAATATAATGAATTTGTGTTTAACCATCTAGGTACTATGGCATTAGAATTATCACCCTGCCACCCAATAGATTCACCCCCTTGTTATCCAATAACTTGTGACCATGTTAACCTCCTTGACAAAAGATGAATGAATATATAATAATAACATGAAGACAAAAAATAGCAAATCCACATGAATTATCCATATTAAAGGTTATTTTTTTGTTTGTGGTTTTAACTTTGGTGTGTAATGAACTTCTAGGGTTGATAAATAAATGTTTGTCCTTGGATGGAAACAAATCAAAGGGTTCCATTTTTAGAGCAAGATCAGGACAACTTAACTTGATGAAGTGAAACACATTTTCACACAAACTCCCATGGGAACTTCTTTTTAAGAATTGAGACTACATGGGAATCCCAAATGTTCATGTAAGACCATTTTGGGAATAATTGAATCCAAATGGCATGATCTTTGGATCATTGGCAAGGTTTCAATTAGAATTATAATGTAGTGGTTCATTGTGCCATAACAAAATTCATGGCTAGAAGTTATGGGCATTTCAAGAATCAAAATGCGGATGAGAAATTCAATTCTTGCCTCACTTAACATGCATTTTGTCATTGTTCCTTTTGGGAGGGTGGGGAGAATGATGCTTTGATATAGGTACCATACGGAGTTGCAAAATTTATTATAAAGATGGTAGTGGATCCTCTGAACCTAGGTCATGATAAGTTCAATGTGAATTTGTGATTGTTTTGTGCTTCAATTCTAACTTTGACAATAGGAGTCACTTTCTTGCTCTGGTTTGTATATTTGACATACCTGCATAGGCTTACCAAATAGCATTGAAGGCAACTCCTTGATATTATGTGTTACAAATAACATGCTTGAGCCTTGAGCACACTCCATAGATTGTCAAATCAAAATGACAAGTCATGTGGGAGCTCCAAAATAATAATAGGACAAGGCAATTCTCATTAACCCAATTTTGATCACGTCAATTACACAAACTAGATGCAAGAACGTGTCTATTATAGTTGGAACTAGAATTGGAACATAAGACAATTCTAGATTCACATTGGATTCATCATAGCTTGGACCATTTGAGGAAACAATACCTTCCATAGAATATGTTTTGTAATTCCCATGCAACTTAGAACAAAGTGGCACTTCTCATAGCTCACAAAAAATTAAAGTTTGGAAATTCCCAAGCTCAAACTCTTGAAACTAGGGAATCCATAATTTCAATAAAAGACATTATTTGGAATGTTCTAAAGTTTTAAATTATAACACTTCAACATTTTATCAAGATCTTCAATTGAACATCATTTGGTCCCCATATCATGTTCACTTGTCACACATTAAGTGAGTGTGAATAGAATTTCCTACTATCATCACAATTAACCTTAGTTTGTTTTGGCAATGTGAACCCATCAAATTGTAACTTGCATTACAATTAAGTGATGAAATTAGACAAGATTTGATCCCCAAAACCTTGCCCAAAAAATGTAGACTTCAAGGGAATCCCATTTCTACATGCATTTTTCCACATTTAGTAGGAATGGACTTGAGAGTTTTGTGGGTTCCTACCATTCATAACCAAACATTTTGAACTCACCTTTGTTCTATGTTTGAATTGGGCGATGTCTTGGTTTTATTCTCAACATTTTTTAATTCTCTTGTCCCAACCTTGGTTGTAAGCCCAAGGCTAGGGTCATGCCAAATGTTGGTCATTTCTTTATTTATTTTCATAATCAAGGGGGTCAAGGGATCCTTTGTCAAAATATTTTATGAATCCCACATAGGGGATCAAATAATTAAATTTTGAGATTTTAAAAAGACTTGCCCATTATTAATTAGCTTGTTTAAATAATAACCTTAATTACCAATTTTCCATTTGGTAGACAACCTTAATACCATATGCATCTTGCCTTGCTATTTCTTTGACCCCATGCAATTATGAATGTAGGACGGGTATATCTACTTCAAAATTTGGATCAAGATAAATACAAATGTTTATATATATAAGCTATATAGGTGTATATAGGATTTAAAAGATCCATATTAGGTGAGGATTTAGGGTATATAGGATTTGCATATTTATCATTTTGAATTTGGGTAAAAGGAAGTGAATAGCATTTAACTTGTTCATAGGGTATGGGTAATGGTATATACTTCATCATTTACTCATTTCACCATGCTTATATGCAATAACTCTTGTTTTGTGGGAAATTTTCAACACTATTACAAAACTGTGAAATTTTCTAGTTTTAGCTTTAGAAAAATTAAAGGGTAGATTATTAGTTAGTCTTCACAATTTGAAAAAATCCATAATAACCAATTGCAATGCAAAATATGAAAATGCATAAGTATATGCTACATAATGATTTGGGGTGTACCATCTTTTTACCAATTTAAAATAAATTATCTTCCCTGAATGTAAAATATATACTAGTCATGTAGAGTAAAGATGTGCCAAGTTTAAAATATTTACCAACCAAGTAAGGTAACTAAAAGGGTAGAATTTTTTTTACTAGTTTGGATGGGGTTATGTATTTATGATGTAAGATACCCATGGGTATATCAAGGTAAAAGACTTACCTGCCTAACATTGGTGATTAGTTACCTTTTCATATTTTGCACTTGGATAGTGAAGATGGGTCCTCACCAAAGCTCTCCTAAATGATACTATTCACACTTTTGGATATTTCTTGAAGCAAGTTGCAAGATTGTTCACATTATAAGAGAAATGGTTTTTTACAAATTTCATACAAGACAATAGTATTCCACATTCAATTCAAGTATTGGGAATCAATACCTATTCTTTGTAATAAAGTTTTTATATGTACAAGGATGAAACATTTATCAAATTTCAAAATTTTAACTTTTGGACTATTCATTCTTTGTATTTGTGTGTCAATTTGGACTTGCAAGTGTAGTTTGTTACAATCATATGGTAAATCACTATAAGTTGAATCTAGATGTAAGAAAAAACAGATAATCATAAGTAATCATTTTAAAAACAACAATAATAGCAACAAATATAGGAAAGGCTATTTTCATGTGACATTGTAAACACCTTTGAGGATTTGTCAAATGTTTAACAAATATTAGAAATTATCTTGAATGCAACTTTTAGAAATTTTTACTTTTGATTTGTTGCAAGGTATATGATATATAATTGTCATAGTTACAAACATACAATTGGAACATTATTCTAACTAGTTGTAGATGCTCATGAGGCCATCATCATAGTTCTTATTCAATTCCCTATATATTCTTATTGTACTTAAATATCTTCATTAATTTACCATTATATATTATACAAGACAATTCAAATTCAAGTTTCATCACAAAATAATTTTTCACCCCAATATGCAAGGATTAGATATAGGCTCATCATCTTTACTATCCCCTCATGTCATTGTCGGAAAAACACATTTTGAATGTGCCTTGACATGTTTATCATCCCACTTCATGATCATATATTAAAAAGAATATGCAGGGATTAGATATAGGTTCATCATCTTTATTATCCCCTCATGTCATTACCTAGAAAACAAATTTCAAATGTGCCTTGACATCTATATCTTCCCATTTCATGATCATGTATTTAAAAAGGTCAAATGGTTTGACATGGCAAATCATATTTATCAACCCATGATCACATTGATGATTCTTTCATCATTCAAAAAGCTATTCAATTTAATCCATACCATGTTTAAATGCCTAAAGTTTGAATTTTTGTTTAATCATACATTCCAATAATTAAACTACAAACAAACAAAAATATTGAATTAAATATGAAAGGTTTAGAAATATCTTGAGTATCAATTTTCCAACAACATAGTGTTAAACTTCAAAGTTTGGTTTTGATATGATTTCCATACAAACGTGAATGAATCAAACATTGTTGATATACCAAATATGATGACAATTCGTTAAATTTCGATTTCTTACAATTGACATTGGCATCATCTCTTGACCACCTAAACATCTCATTTAAGGCTTATAATATTGTGTCATTACATCATCAATGATTCTACAATCATCAAATTTATCCAAATTAAAGGAAAACATATGCTTGGGAAAATCCATCATTGTTTCACAATCTCATCATGTGAGCATGTTTATTCAATCCACCTCATGTTTATCATCCATGATATAAATCAACATTGGAAATTGGAGTTTTATTAAAACAAAGCACCTCAATGTTTTTTTGGGTGGGGAATTTTCACATTGTGCGAATATGTTGTCATAGATTCCTTATTTATAATAAAAATTACCAAAAATTAGGATTTTTAAAGAGGGTGAAAAGGAGAATTTCACCTCATCTACGTCTATTGGCTTCTATTTTCTATTTTGATGGTTCTTTGTAAACGAGTCACCACTTAATGTAAAATTTGTTTTGGGATGCTCACCACTTTGGCTACATCACAAATTTTGATTCAGAAAGACACTACAAGAAATAGAAGGGAATTATAAGATAAAGGTTTGAAACAAAATCAAGGTTGCTTATGGGACATTTCAAGGGCCAAAAGATGTGTCATATGTTTTTGAGACACATACTATGTGTCTTGATGTTTGATTTTTTTCCTTAACATACGGGTTTATATTAAAGTCACGTACGGTATAAACACATATTAGGAACCCCAGGCCCCAAGGTCATATGGTGTTCCAAGATGTCATACATCTTGTCCCCATTGCCACAAGCCCAGAAGGCTTCAAATCAACTAATAAAAACAAATAACAAGATTGAGCAAGTGTGACAACAACAAAAGAGAATTGAACTAGTTTAGTGGGGAGTTGAAGCCAAAATTTACATTAATTTGGAAAAAAAAGGAAAGCAGAATAAAATAAATGGAATGATCTAAAAACAGATTTGGGTCTATCTAGAAGGTGAGTTCAAAGGTGAGGCTATTTGCCCTATCATAATTTCAGGTTCTTACCCTATTACCAAATACCTCACATAGAAGTCCACGACATCTTTCTATATAGCAAGAATGGGCTTCATTAAACTATGTCTTTGACAATTTCCTTTATGAATCATGCTTATGACATAAGAATCTTTGGGGGAAATAATAATAATAATAAATTTGGGGGAATTTCATTTGAAGTTTTACTATGTTGACAACTTGAACCTTTTGATATTTTTATTATTTAGTTTTCATATCACCAAAATACTCGTGCATGAATTGTTATTCCATTGACATGAACAACTCAAATCCACAAATATATTTTGGACTATAAACATGTTCCAAATTATTAATTCGTCTTTAAAAAGGGGGTCAAATTGTTATAGGTTATGTGTAGTACTTTAGCACAATTACTAAAAATATGTTCAACTTAGGTCTGTGTCTTGTTTATATCCCATAAATATGGAGGGGCCAACAAAGAATATATTATTTTAAGCATTGAGTTTTTAAATGGTCCTCCTTTATTGGTGAAAATTTTGGGATCATTTTGACAAGACATTATAAAGTTTCAAGGAATATTATAACAATAATATTGTTTCCATTAAGCATATACTGTAGTAGGTTAGAACTAAGTGTTATGGATTTATATATATGGGTGTACAAATAGTACATACATAATTGGAAATCTTTCAAAAGTCGGCTAATCTTTATTACATGAAGCTTATAACCTCTTGTTTAATAGTGTGTTCCGTTGAATCCTTTGATTTTTATTTGACACATGAGTATGTGGTAGAACAACTGGAGGAGCATTGAACCTTTTTCAAAAGGATTTTATGCATATGGTGACTAGGTTTTCTAGCTCAATTTTTGGACATAACATAATAAAAGTTGAAGGAATGCCCATTTTTGTCAAAAAGAGGTTT
>Ga0116227_10004487_pt1 | contig 30276 bp, 19 predicted proteins | sample S1TSphgellanicum_FD_89693 | JGI IMG/M metagenome (GOLD analysis project Ga0116227, IMG submission 89693) | Host-associated microbial communities from peat moss isolated from Minnesota, USA - S1T2_Fb - Sphagnum magellanicum MG | ecosystem: Host-associated > Plants > Peat moss > Unclassified... | reverse complement strand
CACACTCTTTAATTTATAACTTCAAACCTGAATTAAAAATTTGGAAAAATTATAGTGTAGTTAGAATAATTATTTTACTGATTTTAATTTCACGAATTATTATACAATAATATTATCTTAAAACATTCTGTGATTAATCATCTATGATAAATATTTTATAGTAATTTTACAGTAATTATGAAAATTAATGTTATGTTTAACAAATTATTGTATTTATAGTTAATAACTACCAAGAGAAAAAAATTATTTGACTTATAATAATTTTTACAACAATAAATTTTATTATAAAATAAATAATGTAATTTGTAAGAATTTATTTTCCAATAACAATTCTTAATTCATGATATATAATTTTAAAATAAGTAATTAAAATATTTAATTTTAAATTATAATCATTAAATTAATTTCATATTAATTATATTATATATAGCTCGATTAGATTCTAAAAAGTAATTAAATATTTCTAAATATTTTATTATTTATGAGTTATGTATTAATAACTTGTGAATAACTAGATAGCTAATTTGTCAAATATGGAGAAGGTATTACTTATTTGAATAATTGATAATGAATACTGAATATTTGTAGTGTATAGTTTATAATTTAAATATATGTAAATTTCATCATTATGAATTAAATGATTATTTAATTATCTAGTACTTGAATTGTTTAAAAATTTAAAAACCCTAAAAGTAAGGGATGAAGAAAGTTTTGAAATTACAACTTAGTTTGTAAGGAAGTTGCAATTTCAAAACTTATCCCATATTATTTGTTCTCCATTCCTATTTTGAATATTATATAAACAAAAGGGTGTGCCTATGCAATTTCACATTAAGAAATTTATGCACATGGGATGAGCTAATCAAAAGGCTCAACCCAAAACAAAAAAACAAATAATGCACAATTCTAAAGTACATACCTCCCCAACCTACTTATCTATTTAGTTAGGTAAGTACCTAGTTTGATCTACCCATCTAGGTCAGCCTATGTACCTACCTATTTAAGTACCTACCTATATGAGTAGGTATTTAACCTAGGAAAGTAAAACCTACCTATTAATTTTTTTACCTAAGTAGGTAGGTAGGTAAGGATTGTAGGCACCTATTTATGTACCTACCAACTTAATATTAATATTTTATTAAATTATTTTTAATGCCATGTGGCATATTTACATTGGGCCATGTGTCATAATATAAGATCATCCAAGTCTTTGAATTGAACGTCTCAAATTATTTCAAAATAATAATAATAATAATAATAATAATAATAATCATATATTAAGACACGTGGCAGCACATGATTTGCCTTCAATTGTGACCAAAATAGTTGCATATTAGTCGCATGTGACAATATGTATACAATGGAGTCAAAGGATGAAATGTATTTGTTGACTTTTTATTTCATACAATACTCTTTGTCATTTGCGACTATTTATCACATGCGACTTGTTTTAGGCGACTAAAAGGATTTTAGTTGCAAAATGTCTCTTGGGACTAAAATTTAGTCGCAAAGAGCAATCGAAAATACATGTTTTTCTTCTAGTGATTCAATGTTCCACAATTCTATAATGGGTTTTGTTGTTCTTTTAAATTTAGTTGTTATATTTTGGACAAGGTAATCAAATTATTCATTTTATTTTGCTTGCACCCAACAAAAGGTGTAATGTTTCAAATCCCAAAACCTTAATGAGTACAAAGACACATCAAGGGGTGTGGGAGGTAGTGGTGCCAACTTGGCATGATGTCGATTATGAATAGTTATTTCTCTAACCTTTTCCGATCTTCAAGCATTTTAACAGATCATAATGAGTACAAGAGCTTTGTAGAAAAACTTGGAAGGATTGTTCGAGAAAATGAAGAAAAACATAGAAATTTGATTTATCAAAAAGAGGGATAGTAGCACAGGAAATGCTTGTTGCAAAATTTCAAATGCAAGGGGCAGATCACGCTTCACATTTTGGAGTTACAAATCTAACACCACTTCAAGTCTGATCTCTATATTCTTCTTCAAATTACGATCCAAGAAGAAGAATCAAAATAATATTAAAAACTTTAGCACGCACAAGAAGTGACGTTGAAAAGTGGTTGTGTTTTTTGAGAGAACGTGGGATTTCAAGACCATAGGCTAAATTGAAAATGGTGGTGCTAACAAATTCAAAGGATGAGGACAATGATAACCTCCACTTTCTTCAAAAAATTGAAACAAATGACAACTCTAGCATGCATCAAGCTAGGTCTATTCTTTCACCAGAGCTAGAGAGGTTGATTTTCATGCCAATAGAACAAATATATACTCAAGAATTGGAGAAAATTACACCTGGGTGAGGATGAGAGAGAATGAAAATAAATGGGTGCCCATAGTCAGGCTAGTAGGATTGTTTGAACTATAGTGGAAAGCACCATGCCATGATTGGCTAATGGAGTTTTTCAACACCTATCAGATAAAGGGAAAAACCATCTATGCAAGGATGGGAGAGAAAACTATTGCAATAGATAAGCATTTGATTATAGATGTGTTCAAAATTTCCAACAAGGGTTGGAAAGAACATAAGCAAGCAAACAAGCAAACTATAGAAACCATGTTTCAACACATTGCCTTGCTAGGAGCATATGTTAATATATAACAATCGAATGTTAGTAAGAAGAAAGAAGCTTATGACATTCGTCTCCTTACACTAATTCAGGTTATTTACTAGAGGGACAAGGTCTATTATTTCAACAATAAAAATGCCATATCCATTATGACAACTATGAAAGGAGATGCTATAGATTGGGTAGACACCCTATTTAAATAAGTGCAAAGAGAATTGATGTGATGGACAACCTTTCAAACCAAGATGATGATGGGAACAATTATGGTTGATCCTAATAAATAAATTTGTCATTTAACATTAGTTATTGAGATCTTGATGCAACATTTATTCCCTGACACATCAATAGATTCCACCAAAAGTTGTAACCACCAAAGTGTAGGAGGCTTCTACATCTAGGGTGAAACCTCAAAATAAAGGGGAAAAATAGAACAAATTAAACACCCTCTTACATCGTTTAGCAAATCACTAAGACAAATGCGGGGCAAAGATCAAAGAACTATAGAAGATTCAAAGGAGGAAGAAGAGGAAGACCTTTGATGATCAAGAGGAGAAAGCATATGCAAGGAACACGTCCAATACTAGAAGTCTTGGCATCTCACACCATACCAAGGCCACAGTAATTTCAGTAGGAGGCACAAAGACCTAGAGTAACTGTAAAGGCTTCACCCCAAGAGCAAGTTGCCAAAAGGGTACCGCGATATGAAGATTGGGTCACACAACAAGCTCCATTACTTGAAAATCCAGAACAACCACAGGAACACCAAAGGGAAAGATTTATATCTCCAGACAGAGACCCAGCTGGGTGGAATCCATCATGTTCACGATCCCCCAAACAAGAAATTTAGGTACAAACTATAGCACCAAGGTTTAAATTCTTTAAGGTGTACCAAAATCTTGTCACAACGTCACCTTTTTATGTCTTTTTTACCTAGTATTTTTTTACCATGTAAAGATGCATTTACAAATGATTATGATGGAATCTAGAATTTAATGGTTTAAAATATAGTCCTTTTGAAAATTTTGACAACTTTTTATTCATTATTTTTTATGGGGATCAAAATATAGGGTAAAAAAGGACTACATTAAGGACTAGGCCTTTTTTGTCATGTGTGGTACACCTTAAAGGATTTCCACCCACCAACTACACATTAAGAGGATAAACCATCATTCTTTATAAGGTTGTATGAGTTAGGTTTGGAACATATAGAAATGTAAGACTATTTGTAGAAATGTCTAAGGAAGCAATTCCAATATTTCAGACCCCAAACATAGGTGGATGTTTGAGTTAGGAAATTGAGGAGGATTTGCAAATTACTAAGCTATTTTAATATGTGGCAAATTATAATAAGAATATGAAACAAACTAGGATTGAATTTTTAGGACTCAAACTTCTAAGTGACATAATTGAAATAGAAAAACAAGATTTGGAAAGTAAAGCTATAGCTACACAACAAAAGATACTAAATCTATAGAATCAGATCTATGCCACTAAAATATAGAATAAAATACATTTCAAGCTAAGGAGGGAAAGTTGAACAAGCTATAGATGGAGTTTATTATGGGAAATCAAATAAAAAGGACCTTGGAGCATCAGATGCAATCATATGACATTATTAGGGAGGAAAAGTTTTTGCTAAAATTGAGTTAGGGAAGAGAGGATGTTAAATATTGGGCTTTGAAAAAATAGGCAAATGATATGGAAATTAAATTTGTAGCTTTGCAACAAGATAAGGATGGTCTACAAGGACAAGTGCAAGTGTAAGAGATAGAATTTATAAAACTCAAGGAGGAGATTTAGATTATTGTGCATCAAAGGGATGAAGTTGTATGGGATAAAGACAAAACTTAGGCTACTTGTAACAGATTAATCTAGAAGTTATAGTAGGATGCCAAGAGAATAAACATAGTTCTATGGAACCATATTTGTCCAAGCGTAGATTGAAGGAGTATGACAAATTGTTGATGCAAAATACAATTCTAAGGACTAAGTAGAAGTCCTTACAACTGCAAGCATCTAATGTTGATACATGGTGGAACTTAGTCTAGGATATGTTCTAAACATATTTGAAAATTGTGTTTGATGAACATAAGGTAAATGAAGTTAGTTATAGGAGGAAGTTGAAGGCATACCAAAAAGCAAATCCAAAGTTTAGGTATGACTCACCTTTTGCAAATCTTAAGGGCAATTTTAATACTTCAGACTCTAATTAGTACGAAGTAGGTCCAAGTGTAGAAGTTCAAGACGTTTAATCAAATACACCTATAGAACTAAGGGGAGGAGACCCTACAAAGGAGGTCGTGGATGAATAGACAGTGGGGTCCAAATTCTTTAAAGTGTACCAAAATCTTGTCACAACATCACATTTTTCTATCTTTTTTTACCTAGTTTTTTTTTACCATGTAAAGACACATTTACGAATGATTATGATGGAATCTAGAATTGTAATGGTCTAAAATATAATCCTTCTAAAATTTTTAATGACTTTTGAGTCATTATTTTTCATGGGGATCAAAATATAAGGTAAAAAAAGGACTACAATAAGGATTAGGCCCTTTTTGTTTTGTGTGGTACACCTTAAAGGATTTTCACCTAGTGGCATAATTTGAAGAGTAAATCCCAACAGAAGTTATAGTAGAATAAGAATCATGACATGTGCTTGCCAAAATGAAGTCCACAAAATATGCTACAACAACTAACATCTTTCCCTCAACCCAATTTGTTATAGCAACTCCAACAACACCAACCTAACAAGATGAGGGAGATAATGGTCATACATAGACCATTATAGATGCATAGCAATAGTTCTTTGGGGATTCATTTTCAAATTGTTTTTGGGACATACAAAGTTGAGAGTAGAGGAGTTTTTTTAAAAGTTTAAAAAGTAATTTTTGATGAAGAACACAAAATTACTAAACTATTTTTTTTCATGTACTTTTCCATAATTTATTCTCTTTTCCTTTCTATTAGTCTGAGAAGTAAAATTGTTGTAGAATTATGATAGATTCGAAATTGTGCAAACACCTTTGTAATAAGAAAAGGAACATTTTGGAATATGTATTGAATTTGAACACAAATTTCATGACTAAAATTGAATATGTACAAGAATAGAATCTAAAGTTAAAATAGTGTTAAAATATTAGGATTTACCAAGCTATTGCAAGATACGCCCCAAGTTCCTCCTATATAAAGAGGATACCACATTTAAAAGGTGAAAAAATATTTGGATCCAAGTGCTAAACAACAAGAAAATTTATTTATAGGGTTAAAATGATATTCACATAAACATGACTACGTGAATTTATGTCCATAAATTGACATGACATCATTTGGGGTCAATTTTGCACCTACTATAGATTTATGCCAATTAAACAATTAGTTGTCAAATGCCTTCCTTGTCATCATTCATAATGGTGAAGAAGTATTATAATTTGTTTGTGGTGATAATGTATGGCCAATTGACAAATCACAAATCTAATGCTAAATGTTCAACTTTTTAAAAAGACATCAAACATTATTACAAAGCCAAAATCATTTCAAAGAAATTAGTTAATGGCATTCCTACTCTTTGTTATGTTGGTGGTTAGTGTGGAAGTAGAGTTGGATCAATTGAAGTTCACAACTTTTTCTTTTTTCACAACAACCAAATTTGTTGTGTTAAAAACATGGGTAATAAACATGCGATGGGTAGGTTGGTTGTGCCTTCAATTTGGGCTATACTAACCTCATTCAAAATGAGGTGACAACATTAAAAGTTGGTTTTTTTCTTCTACAAGAAGTTGAAATGTCCTCTTCAAAATAGATATTTTGCAATGAAACATCTATCCCTATCAATAAATTATTTGATGGAAATGCTTGGCCAAAAACACAAAACAATAAGAATGTATGTTGTCCTACAATATTCAAGCTCTCAATTCATCAATTAAATACGTGGAAGGCATGTAGAGTTCTAAAACCTCGAGTCTTGCCACCACTAATGTTCCTCCTTTAGGATATGGATAGATCTAACACATCATCTTGAGACCAATTGAAAACTTTAACTAATACAAGGTGATGATTAGCAATTTCCCAACTTACATTTGCATGGATTTTGTCATGATGATGTCAAGATCCTTGAACAAGCAAGGGAACTGGGTGCATTGTAAACACATGTACTACATGTTGCAAATTGTCATGTTATGTGGGCTTTAGGAAACATTCATTCACCATCCAACTTGGAGTTGGAGTGAGGTTCATAAACTAACCAATCATGCAAAAGCTATAGAATTTGAATAGTTTCATGTAGATAGTTTGATTGTTTTGAGTAGTTTCAATGTTCACAATGGTCAGTAATTTGAATATGTTTAGTACTCATGTTATAAGTGAGTTTATGTTTGAATAGATTTTGTAACCACACACACAAGCAAATTTATCTTATAATATACTGTATTAGTTTGAAATGCAAAATGGTATGGATGTTTTAGAATTCATCCAGAGTTGGAAAATGGTTTGTCCACTTAAGAGGTTTACCTTTTGGATGTAAACTCCACATGCCCCCTCTTCCAAAATAAACCATTTATTGGGCCTTTTTCATCCAACATCATTGTCCAATTTTCACAACTTCATCACCAAAATTCATCCAACTTTAAGTTTCATCCTTTTTTATTATAAGTTTTCATTCATGGCCATGTGTCAAAATATTTTTCCACATTAGCAAAAATTATGTCCCATGTGGCATGGAATATTTTTAGAATAATTTATTAACATGGCTGAATATTCTTAAAAAGATTCCATCGTGTTCACTTGCTCACACTCACATGTTCACAAGATAGTGTCATTCTACTTAAAGGCTTTCCAAAATAAAAATAATCAAAATTCTACAATTTAAGGTGCTACATAGGGGCTAACTAGGGACTTAATAAAATTAGGGCATACCTAATGACTAATTAAGGGGTTACATAGGGGGTTATGAAATATTATTTTTTAAAAGACAAATGGGATTATTGGATTTAATGGTTTGAATTTTTTTTCTAAGTTATGTAGAATGAAACACCACTTCAATGTAATAATTATTTATACATAATAATCTTGCACATTATAAATTTTCCATTTTATTTTTATGTTAATTTTGTGTTGTAACCAAAATATAAAAAACAACATATCTGAAAATAATCTTAAATAATAAAAAAATCCTAGGGTGAAATAGTCTAAAATAACCTAAGGTTAGATAATATAGGGTAAAATAACCTAGAATAGCTTAGGGTGGAATGGTCTAGGGTGGATTAGCTTTAAATAATTGAGAATATCCTAGAATAGCCTAGTGTGGAATAATTTAGAATGGTTGAAAATATCCTAAGGTAAAATAGTTTAGAATAGCCTAAGGTGGCATAGCCTAGAATAGTTTTAAATAACTTAGGGTGGACTAACATGGAATATTTTACCTACATACTTACGCCTATAACCTACACTCACTTACCTATCCTAAGACTACCTATCTACTAGTCTATGTTATGTTGTTTATTTTGGCCTAACCTAGTGTTTAAGATTGTTAGATGGATTATTGCCACATGGATATGTCCTAATCAACGATGAACACCTCATGCAACTACATTTTAAAATCATAAACCCATCGCATATGACCATGCACTACTAGGAGATGTGGTCCCAACCACTACACAACCCATTCATTTTTCAATGGATTAAACCAATTCCACTATAGCAACATTTGGCCTAACGTAGTGGAATGGGCTAGTGATTGGGGTCATGTGGCAACAACCAGTGAAACCCTAGTGGATTGGTTTAATGATATTATATAACACAATCATGGAAAACCATCCAATGGTCTAGATTGGGCCTTCTTTTGCCAATGGATCAAATGATTAATTTAAAATATGGCAACTCCTTTTCCATTGGCATGATGCCATGTGGCATGTGTAGGCATTCATTTGATGTGTTGCCACATGGCAAGCATAGGCATCCAAGTATATATTGCCATGTGGCAAACATTAGACATCTAATGAAGTGTCACCACGTGGCAAGGCTAGGCCGAGGCACCTATCCAATAAATACCTAGGTAGCTAGACCTATGCACTTATGTACTTAGGCTTAGTTGAGCTAGGTTAAAAAACCTAGGATGCCTAGCATGGCTAGTGAAACCTAGTAAGTTAGGTTTTTTCGCCAACTAGGTTGCAAAATTCAGAACTTGAACCCCTCACCTTTGTTTTGAAGGGCCAAGCCTTCAACCATTGCACCACTTCCAATATGTCAACAAAAAGTCATAACATTTTTTTTCAATCTATTTAAATAGCTTAGTTAAAATATACTAGACTTGTTTAATTTAAGCTTAAGATAGGTACCTAAACAAACATAGGCTACCTAGGCTAAGCACCTAAGGTAACATAGGTTATATTATAGGCTAACCCTAGGTTATATAGGTTACATTTAGGTTATGTAGGTTACCCTAAGCAATGTAGGTTATATTTAGGTTATGTACCTACATTTACATTATGTTGGCTATACATATGTTGGTTATTCTTATGTTGGCTATACCTAGGTTGGCTAAACCTATGTTGGTTATTCTTATATTGGTTATACCTATGTTGGCTATACAAATGTTGCCTATTCTTATGTTGAATATACCTAGGTTGGTTATTCTTATGTTGGCTATACTTAAGTTGGTTAAACCTATGTTGGTTATTTTTATGTTGGCTATACCTAAGTTGGCTAAACCTATGTTGGCTATTCTTATGTTGGTTATACCTAAGTTGGCTAAACTTATGTTGGCAATTTTTATGTTAGCTATACCTAAGTTGGTTAAACTTATATTGGCTATACCTATGTTGGTTATTTTTATGTTGGCTATACAAATGTTGGCTATTCTTATGTTGGCTATAACTAGGTTGGCTAAACCTACGTTGGTTATTCTTATGTTAGTTATACCTAAGTTGGCTAAACTTATGTTGGTTATTTTTATGTTAACTATACCTAGGTTGGTTAAACTTATATTGGCTATACTTATGTTGGGTAAACCTATGTTGGTTATTCTTATGTTGGCTATGCTTAAGTTGGTTAAACCTATGTTGGTTATTTTTATGTTGACTATACCTAGGTTGGCTAAACCTATGTTGGTTATACTTAAGTTGGTTATTCTTATGTTGGCTAAACCTATGTTTGTTATTTTTATGTTGGCTATACCTAGGTTGGCTAAACCTATGTTGGTTATTCTTATGTTGGTTATACATAAGTTGGTTAAACTTATGTTGACTATTCTTATGTTGGCTATACTTAGATTGGTTAAACCTATATTGGCTATACCTATGTTGGTTATTTTTATGTTGACTATACCTATGTTGACTATTCTAATGTTGCCTATTTTTATGTTGGCTAAACCTATGTTGGCTATACATAGGTTGGCTAAACTTATGTTGGCTATACCTATGTTAGTTATTCTTATATTGGTTATACCTATGCCAGTTATACCTATGTTGGATATTCTTATGTTGGCTATACAAATGTTGTCTATTCTTATGTTGGTTATATTTAGGTTGGTTAAACCTATGTTGGCTATATTTATGTTGGTTATACCTATGTTGGCTATGTCTATATTCATGTTGGCTATTCTTATGTTGGTTATACATACGTTGGTTAAACTATGTTGGCTATTCTTATGTTGGTTATACTTAAATTGGCTAAACCTATGTTGGCTATTCTTATGTTGTTTATAAATAAGTTAGCTAAACCTATGTTGGCTATTCTTATGTTGGTTATATATAAGTTGGCTATTTTTATGTTGGCCATACTTAGGTTGGCTATACCTATGTTGGTTATTCTTTTGTTGGTTATACCTAAGTTAGCTAAACTTATGTTGGCTATACTTAGGTTGGTTAAACCTATGTTGGCTATATGTATGTTGGCTATTATTATGTTGGTTGTACCATCATTAGAAAAATATAATAAATTTAAAATTTTGTTATTTACCAATGCATTAGGTAGATAGGTTAATGTCCAAACACATAAGAATTCAAAGCTCGAAAAAATTTCAAAGGAAGGCTCCTTTGTTTATGGTGTCCCAAAAAAAAGTTGGAGATCTCTTCTTGGCACATTCGTAGCACCAAAAATTGTCAAAAATGGAACAGAAATGAGAAAGTTATGGCCTTTCAAAGTGTGCATGGTCAAAAAGTTGAAAAAGTACCACACCCAACACTAGGAAATTGTTTTGAAGACACCAAAATAGTCTTTGTATGTTACTTTGTTGCCTTTAGAGTTCAAAGATCAATTATAAAACTTAAGGTGGTGCTCTCATAGCACTTTAGATCACTCAATTGAATAGGAGTTGAGAAAGTTATGAGCTTTGGAAATAGGACGGGTTTAAAAGAAGAAAAATGTGTTTTTTAGCATTTTGAACCATATTTGGACTAATCCACTACATCCAATGTATAGTGGTATGGACCAGTCCCATTCCACTAAAACTAGATTTGAGTGGAACTATGTAGTGGCACAGGGCCTAGTTTTTTAGTACTAATGCCACATATCATATGCAACTATACTTCTTAGTCATAAAACCAATTGCAAATGACCATGCCAAATAAGCTAAATGTTAATTGGATGAAAAGTTAATATTAGTCACACCTTGATGCAACTACCCATTTGACTAGGTGCCATGTAATCACATTGTGTTTTCAAGAGTTTTTTGTGGACGTTCTTATAGAGAGATAGGAGCATTTAATGAAACTAGTGAACCACACATCCTTCTAGATAGATGTGTAGGATAGAGGGCTTGTAGTACTTGCCTACCCTTTGCTTTGAAAACCATGTAAACAAAGAGAAAGAGTGCTACTTTACAGCAAAAATGAAGGGGCTTAAATCGGTTATCTTTTGTGACTAACATTCTTATGCAACTTGTCTAAAGCAAGTAGACATTGTAGTAGTTGCATGTGGCATTTGTGACTAAAAATTAATTGTAAAACCATTTGTTAATATGGGACTTTTTTATAATGCAACCTTGGTTGCACGATGCATTAATATTTTGTCTTTTCCATACATTTACTATGAATGATGGAGTAACATTGCTCGTAAGGCTTTTAGTTTTTACTGATGTTGTGTGGGTACCTAAGTTAGCCGATTAATTAGGGGCAATTTTGGTTTTGAGTATTTAAAACATAATTGAAATCAGGACGTAGTTACGGAACTGGGTTGGAATTGGAATTCGGGTTAGGTTAGGTTCCAATAATCAAGTTGAAAATCGACTCTTAAGGTTTCAAAAAAAGTGGAATTGAATGCATGTACATAGTTCTTAAGTGATATAAAGACCAAAGCTAGACTAGGTTTTTTAAAAAAAAATTTGGTTCTTGTTCTAAGGCAAATATTGGATATGAATTGGAAGGTGTTTTTGGTTTTTTTTAAAGGTTGAATTAGGGCAATTTGGGGGCTATTTTGAGGAAAAAGGGGGGTAAAAAGTGGGGTTGTTGAGGGGGTGATTTACAAGGTAGATTTGGGGACTATTTTGGGGCAAAAATGGGGTGGATTTAGGGGCTCATTCGGAGGGGGTGGGGTGGTTGAGGGTTGAATTCAAGGGTGGCAAGGGGCACATTTCAAAGTTGGCATACAAGTGCATGAGACATGAAAACATGAAACCAATTGGCATAAAAAAAATTTGATCCATTAGAAGCTATTATAGTTTTATAACTTTAAAATATATTATTTTTGTTTAATTTGACCTTGTAAAAGCTTTGTAACAATTTGAATTTTTTTATAAATAAGAGTTTGCTCTTTTGCATTGTTTCCAATGATGTAAATGGTGTCATGTAACCTAACCGGGATGTTATTCAAAACCTACCCTAGAATTAAAAACTAGCTTGATTTGAAAAAATAAAATAAAATTGGAACCAAAATCAACCCTCGCATTAAAAAATTGGATTTAGATCTAGAACTAGGTCCTAATTTTATATAAAAGAGGAACCTAATTAAAACCCAAACTAAAATTGACCCCATAAATGTTTTTGGAATTGGAACCAAAGGTTCCTCCTAAAACATAACAACTACACAACATTGGTTTTTACCAATGTTGAGTAGTTTTTCACTTTTATGAAAAGCCTTTGGTTTCATTTTTTTTAAAAATGATTTCATTTGTAATTCCAATTCCACACAAATAGAATCTGAAATCCATTATGGTTTCAATTCCATTTCCAATTTTCAAAATCAAACCTAATTGATCTTACTAATTGGGACATCATTGAGGGTTAATTTTTATTTAATCCTTAATTCTAGTCATTTTATTCCAAAAATCTTTGACTTGGATTTGGTTCCAAACAAAAATAGAACCCAAAACATGGTTTTGGGTTAGATTTTTCAAAGAAAATTTAGTTCCACTTCAACATCCAATTCTTTAAGAAATAAAATTTGATTTTGATTGAGTACTTATTATACTAATTGGAACCATAACCAAAATTCTAACCAACCAAATAGGTCAACATTGGTTGTTATGTTTTACTAATGTGTTTTCTTGTGTTATATTTGGATTGGGAAAGATGTCCATTGACTAAAGATGTTCATTAGTTCTTGTGATGCATATTTTTAAATTATTGGCAATGTGTGTCCATAGCCTTCTAGCATGCATAGGTCATTGTATTTGGGAAGCATTTCGCATTTCTTTCACAACTTGCAACATGTGCACCTCACTAATCAATTTGTGGCAAATGACACATTTTTAGTTTTAAGGTCTTTTATTTTATTGATGTATTAGTGGTGTCTTGATTGTTATGTTATTTAGTGACATGTGTTCTCTTGTTTATTGGCTCCATTTTACAAGGACATTATGGGAACACCTTTTGAACAAGTATAGGGGTTAGAAAATCAAAAGTAGGTTGAATGGATAAGTTTAAGTGTCAATTTTTTTTAAAAAGTTGGGTGAGGAGAACATAGGGGTTAAAATATTTAAATTTGTTTAATCTCTCAAGGGGTTTTTTTTAGATGTGGGGTTTTAGTGAACTTGAAAAATAAAGGAGTTTTATTAAGTGGTATTTGGGAAGGGTAAGGAATTTTTTTTTCCAAGGAGTTATTTCTTTGGTGGGGTTGGGTGGTTGGGGAAAAAAGGGAGATATTCCTTTTTTTTTCCCCCTTTCTCATAAAATGGTGTCTTAACAAGGATATTTTCCCAAGAAATATTTTAAAAAAATTGATGTCATTTTTGGGGGGCACCAAACATGAATATTAATACAAAATGAATGCTTATTTTTTAGAAATATTTTTATGAAAGCACCAAACATTTTGTATTAATGTTTTTTGCAAGCTTGAGTTTTTTCAAGTGTGTATTTTTGCAAGTGTGTGTTTGCTAAGTCCCATTTTTCTGCTACTTTTTTTGTTGGTTGTTAAATTCATTTTGATAAGTTTTATTTTCTTTCTTGCACAATGGTTATTGTTCTAGTGAAAGAAGTTCAATTAGTTGTTGTGATAAATGATTTGGATTTTGGAGTTAGAGATGTTGCATATGAAGCAAAGGTACTTAATAGGTATGCCACCTTGGATCAAATTACAAATATAAGCATGGAAAATTTAGGCTATGCATTTTGCATTATGATTTGTTGGACATGGCATCTTTGACCACAATCATTTTAAAGGTCAAATCACTTCATATAAATATGCATGAGTAGTATTTACCAAAACAAAGTTTGTGAAGGTCAAAAATTTCAGTATTGAATCAAAGTTTAAAAGGGGATTTGAGCAAGGTGACATCCATGTTGTCATATAATTGAATTGATGACCATTATGTGATTACGCATTGCTTTTAAACTTGAATTGGTTCCCATGTATTTTCACATGGATTCCATTACAAAATTTAAAAGTTCTTTTCAAAGTTGGATCTTTACTATTATTATTTTTATCATTGTTGGTGTAAAGGGAGGAGGGAATAGTAAAGGTGAAAAAAAATTACTAATTGGAGATGGAGAAGGTAATTAAGATGTTTTTGTTCTTGGCAATAATTTTAGAACAAAATATTAATAGCTTATTCAAGCATACAATGGAGGCCAATGTGGGTGGCCACCCATTTATGTCCTTCCTAAATTATTTTTTTTAAACAATTGAATGGCCACCTAATTATGTCCCTCTTAAGGGATTTTTTTTTTCTTTTCCTTAGTTTTTTTTGTTATAATTTTTTTCAAAATGTTTATTTTTCCAAATTTTTCATTAGTTTCTTATTTTAACATATATTTTAAATTTTTTTAGATGACCAGGGTGTTGTCCATAGCTAGCCTTACAACACCTCCATTCAAAAAAGTGTGTGGAAATTGCACGTAGCAAATGTCATCATTTGTTCAATAGGTGATGTTCGTTGTAATGTTTGTCATTCAAAGTCAAAGGTCCATAAATTAGGTTTTCTTCAAGGTTCCATTGCAACTAATGATGGTCCTATAGTATTGATCATTGAGGGAAAATGGCTTGAAGAATTGTGCATATGACAAAGTTTGAATTCTTAAATTTGGTTCATCCAAAACAAGTTCAATTCCTCACTTGTGTTTGTGGTAAATTTCAATTGTCACCCACATCTACCCTTGTTGGTTCCAAGAAGACACAAAACAATTTATTCTAAAAGTAGAAAGAAATTTGAGCATTAAGGGGTTGGTTGTTCCTTTGGTGATTAATTCTAATAATGATGTCTCACGTAATGTGAAAAGCAAGCTTCACTTTGATGAATTGAAGTAAGTTTCTAAACAAAAACCTTTTAAACATTGGAGTTGTTGATTATAGTTTTTATGCAACCTTTCTATACTTACCTTTAGTATACAAATATTGAACATATATGTGAAAACTTCTTAAATACCATTTTTTGGTGATTTTTTCTTTTTGGATGTTTGAAGCAATTTTTCAATATCAATAATTTTTTTAATACAACCAAATTTTGAATCTAAATAATTTTTCAATGCAAGTAGTTTTAGGTACCAATAGTTTTTCAATGTAAATAGTTTTGTCAATATAAAAAAAAATTTAGTCTAAGAAGTTATTCCATGGAAGAAATTTTTTAGCGCAAGTAATTTTTTGATACAAATAAATTTTCAATTCAAGGAGTTTTTTAATATAAATAGTTTTTACATTCAATCAATTTTTGAATCCAAATAGTTTTTAGTACAAGTAGTTTTTTCCATCTAAATGATTTTTGAATCCAAGTAGTTTTTAAGTACAAGAGTTTTTCCATCCCATCAATATTTGAATCTAAGCAATTTTTAAATACAAGCAATTTTTCAATACAAGTTTTTTTTAGTACAAATAATTTTTCCATCTAATCAATTTTTGAATCTAAGCAATTTTTGAGTACAAGTAGTTTTCCAATATAATCAATTTTTAATATAATTATTTTTCAATATAATTTTAAAAAATATATATAAGTAGTTTTTTAATCCAAGTATTTTTTATTAAAAAATTCAATGTAAATAACTTTTTAATGAATCATTGATTCCATGTTTTTTTTAATGTGTACGTTTGAGGAAGGTGATTTTTATTATTTATATATTTGGATTAAATTGAAGTTCATAATAATGGAAACAACGTTATCAAATCTTGTTAATTCATCATTTGAACATGTATTACATTCATATGGTCTTTGTTTGGTTTCAACATACAAATATGAAATAGGCAATTGTCTTTTTTATGGTATATCTTATTTATTGGATAATCATATATCGTCTCTTCAATTGGGGAAAAAATAACATGGCATATTTAAATCAATGTTTATTATTGAATACAAAAAAACCCAATAATGTTGTATTCAAGAATTAAATCCAAGTTTTTTGTTTGATTTACATCAAGGTATGGTGACGAATGAACATCAATATGTGACAAAAATGGCTTTATGTGCTATGATGGGAGGTTTTTGGGGAGATTTCACTATAATATTTTGGATAGATGAATATTTACAAAGGTTAATTTACATTTGGAATAAAATATCAAAACACATTATTTCGCAATGTGAAATGGATTTTCAATCTATCCCCTTACATATAATTTACAACTTTCAAAATTTTGAGCCAATTGAATATGTTAATGGTTTATCTTGGTTGTCGTTTATTTTTCAAGTGAATAATCCCAAAGTTCACATAGATTTGAACGATTTTCCATCTTTTTTGAAATTAATGAACAAAATCTTCAAATTCAATTCTCATAGCCAACTACACATTTATATTGAAGTGAAAAATTTGACTTTACATTAATGGACATTTTGAAAAATATTTGGGATTGCAATATGTTGTTTCCTTGTTCAACATTTTTTATAATAGAAATATTACTATTTTAAAAAAAAATCATATTCAATATTTAAAAAAAAGGAGAAATGATACAATTTTTCCTATCAATTATGAATTTTGTCTAGTCCATCCACCTTAATGTCCGAAACCAAAGTTCAAAAAATACCTAAAGTTCAAGTGGAACATTTTCAAGTTTTAATTGTTAATCCTAATTTAACACATAAAAGATCAAGAGAATATTTTGATTGGGCACTTTATGATTATAATATTTTTGAATTATTAGATGTTTACTTAAATCTTACTTATTTAAAAAAACATCGAAATTCATTAACATGTTTCCAAATATTAAAAGAACAAGATTACAAATTATGAATCGCATGAAATATATATATATATATACAAAAAAATTAAATGAATTTTCCATAAATGAAAAGTTTAATCATCATATAGTGAATGCAGTAAACAACCAATTCCTATAGAATGATTTTTTGTAATTCACATGATGTTCAATAAGATGAAATAAAAAATAATGTTAATATAAAGGAAAATGAAAAAATATATATACATAGACATATATAATTTTAAAAATCCAAGATGTTCCCATAATTCCATGTTTCAGTTGTGAAAAGGTCATGTTTAAAAACAACCTAAATGTTTTTCAAACAAATTATCAAAATAACTTTATACATATTTTCAAATTCAAATATAATTTAATTTCACATCATATATATGTATAATTTGTTTACATAATATCAATGAAAATAAATATTTTTTATATCAAATATCGAATAAAATTTTCAAAAACAAAATCATTCCAACTGTCCAAAAATTAACATAATTAGAAAAAAAAATTATTTCACCATGTTTTATTTTTGTTCAAATTTATAAACTATATGGCTATGGGCAATATAGGATGCATGGTTGTGTTATTAATGTCCTTGCAAATGTGAATCAATTTCAATAAATAATACAACATCTACCACATGATGATGTAATAATAAATGTGTTTTTTAAACAATGTCTTGAATACAAATTGCTTTATATGTTAAAAAATGTTTGTCCAAATATGGTGATGATTACTTTATGAGATTTAACCAATATACAAATATTTAATTGTTATCATTCATCATCAATTGGCAAGTTTGTTTATTTTGCATATGGATTCATAATCTCAAATTCTTAGTGATGCATCATCTGATAACTCTAATTTCGATAATGAAGATTTACATTGTACACTAATAAACTTAGTGATACATAACTTTTTGGAAGCTCCAAATATAATGGATTATGAGAATATTATATTTCACCCTCTAGGTCTATTTAAAGATAAACATTTAAAGGAATTAAATTTTCCAACATTGTTTTATGGCTAATCTCAATAAATTTTAGAAGGTTTTGTGTATCAACAAATAGTTCAATGGGAATTATTTCATAAATTCAAGGATTTTTTTACTAATATTTTTGACCTTTTCTTTAAAACTAATGAAGTTTCCATGTAGAAAGTCATAGGTTTAGGTTGGGTGTGAATACAAAAAGGAAAATTATGTGGTAGAATCTTTTTAAGTACGAGATAAACTAAATTTAGATAATATTTTCAAATCACATTTAAGTTATCATGATTTACAAGGCTTATGTAATTCACCTGATTATTTGAAAGGTTAGGAAAAAATTTATTTTTAATGATTAGGCAACTTGGTCTTTTAACATTCTTTATCACTTTTACACATACTAAAAGATTATGGCATCCGTTCATTAAATATTTGCACACATTACATGCTTCAAGATTAAATCTCCCAGATAAAATAAAAGATTTACTATCTCTTCAAATAGCTCAAAATTGATATAAAGTGACCCTATCACATGTGCAAGATATTATGAACATCTTCTTTCCACAAACTTATGACAAAAGATCATTATCTTTTGGGGCATAATTCTAAGTTTTATTTCATCACTAAATTCTAAAATCGTGGGAATGAACATCCATGGACTTTTAGGATTAAAAATGCACATATTTAATGAATGCACACAAATGAAAAAATTGAACATGCTGTAAACATTTATATTTCTTATGATGTATCATTGTTACCAAATCCATTACAAAATGCACAACCACATCAACCCATGTGTACATGTAAAAATAAAATAAAATGTTGTTTGTAGATTTCATTATCCATCACATCCCATGTGCGAAACAAAAAATTTAGAACCACTTCAAATAAATGGGAATTATCCATTTTCACAACAACACATCCATACACAAGTAAAAAATATATATTTCAATCTTTAAAATATTTTTTTAAAAATGAAAATATACCATTTTCTGAATTTCTAAATTCTTTGAACCTTAATGAAAATACAAATATATTAAGTTTGAAAAGAAACTTAACAAATCCACATTTTAAAAATAATGAATTCCTAAAAACATAAAAACTAATGCATTTAGTACACATGTTGATCATTTGTGGTTTGTAAATATAGATATTCAAGTTATATTAGACCCATATGCAGTTGTAACATATTGCACATCATATATGACAAAAATAGATAAATCAACAACATTAGAACTACATTCTATCATACAAAAAATTATTGCAAATAATATAAATGTAAATACAAGAATTGAAAAGTTGGGTAATGATTTTCCCAACGTTCAACAAATGGTTGTTTAACTTGTTATTTACATGGTGTTTTTTTTACCATTATATCATTCATCTCAAACATTTCAATTCATCAATACTTTTCTTTTTAAAGAACATGTTTTTGTGTTAAAACCACAAGTTGCATTATATGAATTAGAATTTGATTTAACTACTATAATGTATTCATCAATCATAAACAAATACATTAATCATTTTAATCAATATGAATATTTGTCATTAACATAATTTAGTTATTTTTATAACATTAAAAAAAATTCAAAACATCACAAACCCAAAATTATTAGGTTTGTAAATTAAAGATATTGAAAATTGGTTGAAAAAATAATATTATTTATATTTAACATTTTGAACTTCAGAAAATTCACAACTTGGAATTAATGTAACATGGCATTATGCATATTGTTAACAACATGATGAAATTTCTAGAATTAAATTTATTTTTAACTACCAAATGTCATATCCAAATATGGAAGAAATGAATGATTCAATATACTCATAATCAAAACCATTACATCCAATTAACATTTGGAACAACAATAAAAATAATGAAGTAAATGATTCATGTCTTGTAATTCCTATTACAAAAACAATCAATATTGAACATTTACGATTTGATTTTGTGATTCAATCACATAATGTATCAAACCAAAAATCACAAATTTTAGAAGATGAAAATTTCACAAAATCTGCATATTCTATGATGATGGAAGAATTTGAATATTGTAATTTGCTTAAACAATTAAATGAAGAATAAAGATTAATACTTGATGACATTATGCAATTACACTTTGATATACTGATTTGTTTGGTTTTGACAAGGGGTACTAGAACTAGTAAAACTTTTACATTAAAACTTATAATTCAAATATTATTACGATTAAACAATAAAAACATATCTTCTGACTTAACAAAAACCAAAACTTTACTTATGGCATCAACAAATAAAACTGCTTTCAATATTGATGGTTTAACAATACAGGGTGTATGCATTTTAAGGTGGTTCATTTTAAATGGATGTTCCACTCTTTAAAAGTCCATACAGTAGTGTTAAAATGGTAGTGTATTTTGATATCATTAAATTAGTGGAGAATTACATGGTGGTTAATGAATTAAAAAGCCCATATGAAGAATAGCCATTATAAAAAATTCTTTAATATACATGTTAAGAAAATGAAAATTGAAATCCCCCCAAAAATGATCATGATATGGACTTATGAAAATATGGCTCATTTTAGGCCATTCAAAAGTCCATAAAATGTTTTTGTTAAAAACTCTCTAGCAAATTTTTTGCATATATGGGTTTTTTTTTGTTTTAACATATCATATATTAAGTCCCTATAATATATCCCAAAAAAAATTCATTAAAAAAAATGCATGTATATAGAGGCACAAACAATAAACCAGTCCATATTTTTCAACTTAAAAAATTCATTACTATATATTTGGTGTATATAGGTTGTAACTTTTTTTATAGATGTCTTCTTCTTCAAGTTGATAATCTAAATTTAACCATAAATTTGGAAATTTATTGTTTTTATGCCATGTTAATAACATGTAAATGCACACCACTTTGTAAAAAAGTAGATTGCGACACAAAAAATGAGCCACCCTATTTTACAACCACCCTACATTCAACATTGAACATATTTGTCCAAAATCCTTGTCTAGTTTACCAAACTTATCACTAGATTCATTAAATAAGCTTACATGCCAATATGAATAATTACGACTTGTTGTGATATATGAAATATCACTTGTTAATGCTAGAATGTTGAATGTTATAGATAATATGTTAAGGTCCATAAAAAATATTGAAAATAAATTCTTTAGTGGTGTGGATGTTATCATGACAAGTGATTTGTATCAAACACCATTTATGAAAGATAGTTGGATCTTTCAAAATATCAAAGATAATGTTAATGCATTAGCACCAAATTCCTGGCAAACATATGTCCAATGTTATGAATTAAATAAAGTTATGCAACAATATGATATGGTTTTCATACAAATTTTGCACCACAACATAAAATACAAGGGATATTCAATTTATAAATTTAATTTGTAATTGACAACCACCCAACAATTTTACTATTCCATATTATTTTATACAAATAAACTTGTGTAAAAACACAATGAACATGTGTTTGCTAATACATTAGGTCCCACATTGATTTTCAAAGTGATGGACATTAATCATCAATCATGCCCACCATCTTACAAACTTTTAAATGTTCCAAATAAAACTATAGGTTTGCATTCTACAATTCACATTTTTAAAAAAATGTTGATTGAGTTATGTGTTGGTAACTATGCAATGTATGATGGTCTTGTGAATGGAGTTAATGGTATTTTTAAAGCATCAATAACATATTATGGCAAAAACATTATATGGATAATGTTTCAAAATTCTAAAATTGGAACATTGACAAGAAAAGTATAGTCATTATTACAACAACAACATTGAATCAAAATGGACAACAATAAAACTTATCATCAAAAATATAAAAGTTGGTAAATCTGAATCATTTATCATAACATGGATTCAATTTCTAATTCAACTTGTAACAATAAGAACCATCCATCATTCTCAAGGATTATCACTAGATGAATTGGTTTTTGATCCTACTAATGTTAAAAAACATGGGTTAACATATACGACATTATCTTGCATCCAAATTAAAAATAAATAAAATTTGTTAACTCTTCTCCAACATGAAATTTTTTATGTGGATCCAAGAGTAGATATAGAAATGAATAGATTAAAAACAATTGTGACTTGGAGACCATTAATTCCTCAATTTAAAAACTTACATAATTCTCATGTAATTATACAAGCTTTGAATATAACTTCTTTATGCCAACATTATGAAGACATCAACCATGAGCATAACCTTCAAATGTTTTATATCTTGTCTTATAAAAACAAAAATATAACATGCATCAATAGTTGTGCATAAATTTATAAATTTGTCAAAATATTCATATATTTCGATCCATGATGGTCATGGGTTAATGATGATGTATGACATACACATTTGCTTAGATTATTATGATACAATAACTACTATGATTCAAAAAATATAGTAGCAACTTTTAATATTAATACACAAAAAGAAATACATATTATATGTGTGTATAGAGTTCATTCATGTTTAATTTTTGCATTCCTAAACAAGCTTCAAATTATAATTCAACATTCTCCCAAAGATTGTCCAATCATCATAATGGGAAATTTTAATGTTTACATTCTAAAAGATAATTACCATAATTTTTAAAAAAAAGAACGATTATATTTCATGGATAAATTCAAATTAAAATCACAATTTAGTGAAATCAACACAAAAGTTAGATCTCAACTAGATCATATATGGGCAAATGTCCTTGGAAATGAATGTAAATTTGGTGTAATAAAAGCATATTGGCTAGATTTTCACAAATTGATTTATATTGCATTCAAATTACCAAATGCACTTCCTATGTATAACAAAAAACCATTATCATCTTCATTTCTTTAAAGTTTAGGGTATGAATGTTGCATTTGCCATCCAATTAATGACACCCAAAATGGTGGCACCTTGTGGCCTAAAATTATATATTTTTATTAGTTTTCATGGATTGTGTGCAAACAAAAATTCAAAATTATCAACCACAAGATGAAAAACAAATTGGATGGTTTTTTATGCACATGTACAACCATCAAATACAACAACAAAACACCTTTCATGGAAAATCTTAAAACCAAAATGTGACAACAAAAATTACAAGAGATGTTTTAAACTTGAAAGTGAAATGAGACTAAAAATTAAGTGGATAACTTTCTCAACTCTTTTCATCTAAATAATATCCATTCATTACTAATGTTTGTTTCAAACATTTAAATATTTAGTTTTACTTTGTGCACATTATGAGAAATTGTTTACACTTTTTTTGGAAAAACTTGGATTGAATTTTGAGATGATATTGTTATTTACAAGTTTATACTCATCTGCATGGTTAAAGGAAAAACAATGGAACTATGATTGGAATTTTCAAATATGCACAATGGATTTTAAGAGGGCTAGAAATAAAAAATTCTTAATACAAATGTAAAAAAAGATTTTCAAAATCCTTATAAAACTAACAAACTCTGAGCCCATGAGTTCATAATACATTTTTAAATGTAATATATTTTAGGACAGGAAATAGATCCTCTCATGGCGGAGCTACTTGTTGGCTGTGTACTTCTTGTGGATGGATTCCCATTCATGCTGTTTTTTTATATCCAGGGTTTTTTTTCTATTGACTATGGAAAGAGTACAAAAATAGGCAGCTTGTAGGGGCCGGGTGCTCTTGTAACCATGGGGTTATGGTAGTGTCTGGTTGAAAATAGCAATCGTGTTGGACTACCGTCAACAGAGTCCCGCCCAAGGGAAGTCTTGTGGATTTAAAGTAAAGACAAACATCTGTACAGTGATCCAATTTGGAGCTTAAGAAATTTTTATTAACATACACACGGGTGTTTATGGAATACAAAAAGAGCCATATAGGTATCCTAGACTCATTCATTTGTCTTAGGGTTCAACTCCAAGACCTATAAAAAATTAACTTTTCTAGAAGGCAGGGACCTAGACCTAAGGACATTGGCTTTCATACCCTAAGACCTGATGTTTTAGGACATGATATCTTTAGAAGCCTAGGACTTTAAGGTGCAAAGGCCTAAGGACATGAGGATTTCAAGGCTTGGACTTGATGCATGTACAAACCAAAGGTCACTAAGGCCAAGACATAAGGTCTAGGACAAGACAACTTGAGGGCCTTGAACATAGTGCCTTAGACTTTCCCTGTCCCTAGGGCCTAGGACATGAGACTCAAAGACATGAGGACCTCAACTTTCCCTCCCACAAGGGCCTAAGACATCACACCCAAAGACATGAGGACCTCAACTTTCATGCTAGCATGTTCCTAGGCCAAAATGTCCTCATGCTTTCATGCTAGCATGAAGACATTTTGGCCTAGGGCCATGAAAACATTTTGTCCTAAGGACATGAAAACCCAAGAACAAGCTTTATATTGTCTCTCTGGGACAAACCACAGAGCATAACTATTGTTGATGCCCAAGTTTGAAGAGAAAACTGAACCGTCCCCTGCAACTTTACAGACCACTGCTAGTTGCCTATGCAAAATTTTCCTGTGCAGCAGCTGCTGCTGCAACCCGTTGCCATACCAATTTGTCAACAAATTGAAGGAATTTGAATGCTAGGTGTATTCTCTCAGCACCTGCTCAGATCCATCACACCTCCTCTCTCTGTAATTCAAGGTTCTTTTCTTCATGTAGTACTGGATGTTGATGAACCATGGGTTGTTCCTTTTTACATGACCTAGCTAGGAAGGGGAAAAGTTGACTGTAGGAATGCGGGATGTGTAGGGAAGGTTCACACACATTCCACCACTTGATCCTTGCACAAATTATGCAATTGATTACGAGAAGCCATGGTGGCAAGATCCTGCTTACATAATTGGGCAAATGAGCTACCAAACCTGCTTGATATGCATAAAAAATGTTCTTCTTGACCATACATACGCCATGGAGGTATGCACTAATTGCATTTTCTTGATACCTACAAGTTTTGCTCTAATGGGTCTTCATGAAACAAGTCAATATGTTCGTAGTCATGCTACCTATTGCAATTGATTTGTGTCTAGACTCTAGAATGATGAAGGTGTAGACCTCTAAATCACAAATCATCAATGCTTGAAGTTTATATTCAACCTCTGAAAGGGCTCTGAATCTCTTGAGCAGACTATTCAAGAGATGACTGTAGGATGCTAATGCTCAAAAAACAAAAGAGACTAACATTGGGTTTATACTGTCGTAGGCCCTAAGCCAACTATCCCGGGCCCTAGGCCAATTGTCCCAGGCCCTAAGCTAATTGTCTTATGCCCTAAGTCTGTCTTAGGCCCTAGGCCAATTGTCCTAAGCCAAAAGGCCCATGAGCACCCTAAGCCAAAAATCCTAAGCCATGCATCCTAGGCAAGAGGCCCAAAGTCCCATGAGCCAAATGTCCCATAAACCCTTAAGCCAAATGTTTTGTAAAAACACAAAGCCAAATGTCCTTAGACCTACTTTGAAATCACCCTAAGCCACAGACCTAAAAACATGGGTTCAAAGAAAAATGAGTTTTGACCTAATGTTAGACCCTGGGCCACAAAGTTTAAGCGCAAGCAAATTCATGTTTTGGCTTGGGCATTTTGGCTTAGCATTAGAATATTTTTAAATTTTTTGACCTAGGGTTAGAATATTGTTAAGCATTTTGGCTTAGGAGTGACATCTTTTTTGACATGTTGACTTGGAAGTAGGATATTTTTACATCTTGGCATCAGGTTGGCCACTTTGGCCTAGTCCTAAGGTTAAAACCAGTACGATTCTTTTTGTATTCCCTAGGTTTTCAAGGCATCGATGGAAAGATAGGTATAGGAAACCAAATGGCATTCCAGGGAGAGGCCAGGCAAATCGTAGAAGTCAGGATAAGAAGTATCACCTGCCTACCTCACAAGGTGTTGCCCACGTGGTGGCGGAATCGGAGCGTTAGAGCAATTCCACAGGTGCTCAGTATGTGACCCTCAAATAAAATTGGATGAAGAAAAGTCAAAACATGTGGGTTTGGCTCAGCAAAATGGTTTTGGCCAGCATTTTTGCTCAGTTAAAAGGTGGAGCAAGACACAACACCGGAGAAGAGTGTAATAAATATGATTTGACGCGTGATCCCTGTTTCTGATTGGTCTAGGTACTTTGCTATTATTAGTTAGCCACCCATTTTAGTTTCATCAGTGGGTGGAAAAAAGTAAATAACTAAACTTAGATGTGGGAAATATTTTTTTGCAGGATCCCATATGGAGCACCGCTGGAGATGCTCTTATCAGTGTTAATTTGTGAGAAATGTTATAAGTATGAGCAAACTCTGAGTTAACGAAGTATACAGCTTAAGCAAGATTTTAAAAATTGAGTAATGCAATCTTCTACCAGATGATGACTCACTTATCTGAATTCCAGCTACAGACACCGCCCCTTTACTTAACCCTAAAAGGAACCCACATTACAAAGCAGAATTTCCCTCACAGAGCACAGGAGGGTAAATCTCCCTTTTGACTGAACACTTTGCTTTCCATCCTTCCATCTGCTCTTACTTTCTGATACTCCTGCCAGTAGGGTTTCTAAACCCTAAACCCTATTGCTAGTAATTACAAATCTGGCCATTTTTTGTAGCCTTCCCACATGCATTGCATTCCATCTGCCTGAAACGTTAAAATAACTAAAAGAAAGTGGGCTCCATGTTTATGCCATCTAACTGCCTTGGCATTCCCAAAATAATGGTGCCTCGGCTCTGCCTCAGGTGGGCCTTCACTTTTGGAACACTCATGTCCTTCACATTATCTTACACATTACCATCGTACCTGGGCCAGTTCAACACGAATTAATATTTTCAGAAATGTTGAAATTTTCAAAAAATATATTTTTTCAGAAATATTTTTTCTGAAGGAAAACAAAATATGGGATGGAATATTTGAAAATATATCCCTTGCCTAAATGAAATACCCAAAATTAATTAAATAATTATTCATGAGTTAAAGTGGCCAAGGAAGTACCATTCTATGGCACTTAACACCACTGATCATATTTTGTTACTGATATCACAAAGTACAGCCACCCTAAAGTCCAACAATCTTATTTCCCTATTTCTCACATAGGCTACACCTTCTTCATTTGTGAAAGGCATTGCAACTTGCAAGGTGCTCCCTGCTGTTTAATTACATGCCGTTGAGCTTCATTGGCAAACGTCTCACGTGATTGAAAATTGTGTACAGCCTCTTGTTGAGAGGGGTACTACACCCTGCGAGGTTGTGCCAATTGCATTATGTACTATGTAATGGTCAAGCTCCAGTCCATTGTGTTGGGTAAGGTGCCATGGGAGCCCATTAGGGCAACCTTGGCAATGGACCTAACATAAAGGGTAAGGGTGAGACCATTCCATGACATTAAGTCTGGGGTGGCAGAGTAAAAAAATTAAAATATATTCATCTTCAAGAGAGATTTTGGTCACTATTATGGGTATAAATTGTGACTCATTAATTAGTTGTGGGGACCCCCAAATTTTAATTTTTTTCCTTTTATGATGGGCATCTTTGATTGGCTCATCATTAAAAAATTAAAAAAAAGCTTTGGACAGTCCCAAAATAGATAGGTATATTGTAATCTCCTCCTTTGGCTGCTAATATAGTTTTTGAAGCGTAGGACTTAGGGTCAAGTCATGTAAGTTGCTCAATCATTATTTTTTGGAGGGTTGCTTGTCAAACTATGGGAGAATTGAGGCAAAGGATATAGGGTAAAGTGAGGAGACATTGGGAACATGTTCAGAAACACTTGAGAACTCAGTGAAAACTTGATGGGAACTCAATGGGAACAACAAAGATCCAAAACCCCACCCTCCCCCAAAAGAAAAGAAAACCTGGGCTCTGTGCATGCTGCCTCACCTCATTGGCTGCAAGAATTTTTTTTGGCCTAACTATGTTCTTTGCCATTTTTGGCCTAGTCAACTATGGGTGTGTGCTATGTCATATAATGTGATCAAGAAAGTGACATAATTTGCCACCAGAGACCTTAATATAATGAAATTTTAGATTCGGCCAGCTAAAAAAGAATGGCAAATACTTAAACCTACTCCTCACTGTCATTATTTAGTCGACAAGCACTCCTGAAATTTAGCTAGTGTGGTTGGAGGGCACCTCCTAAAGCAGAATCTGACGTCCAGTCAATGTCAATGCCTTCCGTTTTGTTGGAGGCCCTTTCATTTTTTGGGAGGTATCTCCCTCCTCTTTTGTTATTAGGGGTAGTGGGGTAAGGCCCTCTGTCAAGGGCATTAACCAAAGTGGGGCCCACATTCAACTCCCGCCTTGATGGGCATGGGGCCCTTCTTTTGGCAATGCCCTAGACATAGAGCCTTACCTACCTACCTCCTTGAGCATCTAGTCTTTTTTAAACAAATCTGACAAGGTACGGTGAAGCCCACACGGCTTCTAAAGAGTGTAGATGTGTCATTGGCTGTGGCCATGGCAATGCAGATAGCCACAAGTGCGTACACTGATCCTGAATAGGATCCCCACATTAGCTAATTCCCACTGATACCACGTGCGAGCTGATATCAGGTGCCAATGAAAGAGCATTCCATCCTGGACAACCCCACCAACCTCTAGGCTCTCATCTTCTTGTTGTTGTATCAAAGTCCCAGGGGGATTGGGGACTTTCATATTGGGAAACTGGAATGGGCCAAATGGCCATTGAGGCGTTGTTTTACGTAACTAAACTAGTTTTGGTGCCTTAGGTACTCTTTTGGGCTTTTCCTTGGGTGGGAAAGGTGGTCAATTGCTGATTCCGCTTTTGGTTCTGCTAGTTCCATACGTGATGGGACTCAGCAGTGGGGAACACTGTAATCAACGATGCCCCAACACCTGTTAGGATCTGGAACAGGCTGTGGTAGAATCCATTATCACGTGACACAATGGCATCTTGCCCAACCAGGCTGGACACTTTCCTAGGTACTGGGCCCCGTCCCATAGTACTACTAAATGGCCTGAGCAGTGAGAACCTCATACCTATTGACAGCCCCACGTGGGCCCCATCTAGTACCTCCAAGGACCTGTCGCACCACTGCTTTGGCTTTGGAGGAGTGGGTGAAGGGCCCATTGGAAAATGAGAATTTTTTGTTGGTGAGACCATGTGTTATGTGGTAGGTAAGGCCCATGGACAGTGGTGCTACCAGAATAAGGTGCCTGCCCAAGGTGGCAGCACCAAAATCTGGTAACGGCCGCCCGCCTGCATTGGAGGGCCTTACCATACGTCAGATTTTTGCAGAGACCTAAAAAACACAACAAGCCCTTACGAAACGTGTAAAGCACCCTCCCAAAACATAAGATGACGTCAAGAGGATTCTCGCAGATGTAAGGCACCCTCTGAATACACAAAGAAATCACTGACAGGTAATTATGGGATTGAGAAACTCTCAGTTGTGAAACACACAAGATATGATTGTTTGGGTATAGGTTTCCAAGTAATTCAATTCCTGCAAGTTACATAGCTAAAGCAACCCAATAGAATCATGAGAAGGAAAATGAACAAAATTGTGCAAGCGTACCATCCACCAAGATGCCAAAAAAACCAAGAAAAACATACACATAATCTACTCGCGGTAAAATGAGAAAATAGGTCCCTCCTATACAAGAAAAACAATTTCTTGTTTGATGACCAACTAAAACAACACAAGTAAAGAACTAAATGTCACAAACGACTAGGTTAATAAAGACAAACCTGTAGCACCCAAATACTTAATCCATGGAACAACCTAAATGTACAGGAAACAAAGTTTCCCAACAACAGGATTTTGAGTGGTATGGAAGAATTGAACTTGTCATATTTACCAGGACTCAATGGCCTTGTGAATGTACACCCATAGTTCCATACCTCAGGTAGCCAGGTTTTTTTCATTCTGGGGGAGGGTGGTGGGGGTTTTAGATTTTTGTTGTTCTCAACGTGTTCCCATGAAGTTCCAATTGGGTTCCCAACATGTTCCTAATGTGTTCCTCAACATGTTCCCAATAGCTCCCCCACTTTATCTCATATCCTTGGCCCCAAGGTCTAGTCTTGTAACCTATATAACCAGCCCAGGGAGAAGACTACAACAAATGTATTTTGCCACTGTCCAAAGCTTGGTTTTTTTTTTTTTTTTTTTTTATGGGGGAATCAAAGATGTCCATAAAAAAAAAAAAATAATTTGAACTTTG
>Ga0116227_10004485_pt1 | contig 30283 bp, 22 predicted proteins | sample S1TSphgellanicum_FD_89693 | JGI IMG/M metagenome (GOLD analysis project Ga0116227, IMG submission 89693) | Host-associated microbial communities from peat moss isolated from Minnesota, USA - S1T2_Fb - Sphagnum magellanicum MG | ecosystem: Host-associated > Plants > Peat moss > Unclassified... | reverse complement strand
CTTACCTTTTTTTTGGTTTTATAAAAAAAATAAGATTTGGAATTTTTTTTTTTTTTTTTTTTTTTTTTTTTTTTTTTTTTTTTTTTTTTTTTTTTTGGGGCTAGATTGAGGAGTCACAGATTACATGTACATACATGTACTCATGCAAACATGTAATGACATACACCATTTAAGCATGATGTACATATTTGCATATTCACCATGATGTATATGTCTGTAAATTACATTTGTATAATATACATTAAAGCATGCATCCATCAAGGGTTGAGCCCAAAGACCTCATGGAAACACTCCAAAGTTTTAACCACCAAACCACTTCAACATTTTATAAACAAGGATGAAAAAGTTTTAACTTTATCATGTTTAGAATGAAATTGTTTAGGAAATTCAAATTTAACATACATTTCTTTTACAAAAAATATTCAAATGCTACAAAATGAAAATATGATCTTCAAGCTTATTCAATAATGTATTCATATATATAATTTACAAAAAATAAATTTACGATGTAAAAAAAACAACTTAAAATAACATTTTATGAATAAATAAACAAATATCTTTTTGTTTAAATTAACCTAAGTTTTTTGTAAATTCAAAGTGAATTCAAAAATACATTTATTTAAGTTTCTAAAAAAATCAATTACATAAAATATGTTTATTTTTTGAAGAATGGAAAATTTTTATTTTCCCCAAAATAATTAGTATAAATTTATTTATTTGTTGTTATGATGTTTTTAAAATGGTAATCATCCATAAGAAGATTACCACATTTGGTTATAGACAGGTTGCGTAGTTGGAAATTTGTTTAAATCTTTCAATATTATGGTTATTTACTATATTTTATTGTAATAATTTCATAATATACACTTTAAATTTGGCCTCAAAAAAAATTTCCTTCAAAATCAAAATCTTTTTTTGATGTTGTTGCCCTTTTAAATTGGCAAAAATTAGTCATAAGAAAAAACATTAATTAAGTAATAAATGTAGTCATTTAATTATAAAGTCCATTTTTTAGTAGGACTAATCATACATTAATACCAATGATAATTACACAACTTTTTTAAAAATCACAACATTTTTTAATTTTTTTATGATGTAAGATACATTTTGATGATACAATTTACATTTTTTTCTTTTATAAAAAAAATACAATTAAATTTGGTGAAATTCTGAGTTTAAATAATTGGATTAACCCCCCCTCCCCCCAACCACCATATTTTTTTAGTTTCAAAATTTCTTAACTTGGCAATTTTTTTTGGGAAACAAGTGGAAAAACAATAGTCCAAATTCAAGGAAAAATGTAACCAAAAAATGTCATGAATAAATCTACAAATTTGTTTTTGTTTAAATTGACCTAAATTTTTTGTAAATTCAATGTCAATTCGAAAATGCATTAATTAAATACTTTACAATTTTATTTTCAATACATAAAATAAATTCATTTTTTGTGGAATTGCAAGTTTTAATTTTCCCCAATATAATTAAATAAATTTTTAAATTTATTTTTACAATGTTGGTAAAATGGTAATCATCCATAAAAGAAATTGCCACATTAAGTTGTGTAATTAAATTTTTTTTCAAATCTTTCAATATTATGGTGAATTATTATATTTTATTGTAAAAATTTGACAAAAGAAATTCTTTCAAAAAAATCCTTTCCTAATGTTGTTGTTCCCTTATGTTAAAAAATTTGGTCACAAAAAAAATTTAATTAAATAGTCAATATAACTATTTAATTATCAAGACCATATTTGTTTAGTAAGATATATATAAGAATAGATTTTACATTTTTTTCCTTTTAAAAATTTTTTAAAAATTAATTTGGTGAAATTTGTAGTTTAAATAGTTGAATACTCCCCCCGCCCCCCCACCCCCCACCCCACAACCAACATAGTTTTTTGGTTTCAAAATTTTAAAATTTGGCACTACTTGTTGGGAAAAATATGGAAACAAAATGGAAATTCAATTAAAAATGTAAACAACAAGAAATATTGTCAAAAATTTGAAATCACAAATTTCAAAGAAGAAAGGTTATTCTTAATGAGTGAATTAATTATAATAATTTCAACATTAAACACATAAAAATTATAATATCAAATTTATTTGAAAACTTTTAGCTTTTTCTTTGAGATCATTATAAACATTATCTAATTTTTTTGAAAATTTGAAATAAATATTAAGGATGTAACTTTTTTTTTGGTGATGAATTTTCACCGTCTTGCAAACAAAAAAAAAGCCATCAACATCAACAAAACATCTTTAGATATTTAAAATTTTATATTTTAAAAATGATATAATTCTACAATGGTTTTAGGATTTGTATCCAAAATATTAAAATATTTTAACAAATTTTTGTCTCCATATATGGCTTATAGGCAAAACATGGTTAAATTTTCTTATGGATGATCTTGAAGAAGATTACAAAATTGAAAAAAAGAAAAGATTAAAAAATCATTGATGTCATTGTTATTATCGCCATTTATAATTCATTCATTCATTATTTCTTCAATGAAATTTTTTTATTTGTTTTTAATATTTAAACATAATCCTATAACAAAACCATCTTACAAATATTGATGAACCATATTTAAAATATAAATAATAAGTTTAAAATACTGATATATTTTTTATCATAATAATAATACTTATAAATTTTAAGTTTTAATCCATTTTTTTAACATGGATTTGTTTTCATACACCAAGAAGAAAATAGGGAAAAAATTAAGGATTATTTTTGAGGTTGTTTTGGTTGGCATCATCAATATTCATAATAATAAACTTGTCCATGATACCTAAAAAAAATTAAAGGAAAAGTATACATTCTAATTTACATAAATGTACAAGAATTTAATATATGAAAAAATCATAATTTAGAGGTTTACATGCATCCTAAACTTTGGATGCATGAACAATTTGACTTAATCATTAACCCATTCAAATATAAATGTGAGTCTTCCCAAATTTGTATACATTCATTTCCAAAAATTATGGTGAGTGCAAAATGCAACTCATGAATAGTGGATTTAACAACATTTAAAGTGAATGATTCAACTCATATGCAAATGTTAATAATTGAGAAAATTCACTAACCCATTCAAATATAAATATGAAACATTAAATTGTTATGTGTGTTTCGATATATACCAATAAATGCAATATGCGATGTTTGAATAATGATTTCAATAAGTCAAAGTGGATGATTTGACTCATGTAAAAATAGTTCAAAAAATGCGAAAAAATTAGTAAACCATCAAGTACAATTACAAAACATTGCGTTACATGTGTTTAATATATTATAATAAGTGCAAAATGCAATTTGTGAGTAATGATTTCAATATATTAAAAATGAATAGTTCAATTTTGATAATTGAAAAGATGTGAAAAAAATCACAAATTCATTCCAATATAAATGTGGGGTTGAAAATTGTGTTTTAATAGATTATGGTAAATGTAAAATGTAATTCTTAAGTAATGGTTTCAACATGTTAAAAGTTGATAGTTCAACTCATGTACCATGTTGATAGTTAAAGAAATGTCAAAAAGTTCACTAACCGATTATAATGCATGGTGTAAATGAAATCAAAAGTTACCTCAATTTCCATGTCAACAATTTGAAATTCTTAAATAAGGTCCAAATTATATTCATAAGTGAACATACTAAACGTAACAACTATGAATAATATTGACCATTAATTAGTGCAATAAGTCATTTACAAACTTAAGATGGCGAATGTAATTGAAATGTAATCAAATCGGACAATAATAACAATGTGTAGGGGTGGAAAAGGACAAGATCTTTTCTTGTGATGGTAGGGAAGAGGGATTGCTCATTAAATATTGAACCAGTTGAATGGGAGAGGTTGAAATCCTATTGGTCAAAACTTAAGACCAAGAAGAAGGCAAAACAAATGTCCAACATTAGGAGCAAAGTGAAGAACTTGGGCAATGTGGGGCGATTAGGTAAAGTAGGGAAAGAGGTGAGACTAATATTTGTTGGTTAACCCTACTAAACTTACATTAGTATCATAAGTGTTGTCACATTGTTATTTTTATGTAATAATGGATTTGTGATGGGCTTCTTGCTCCATTCATTGTTGCAAAGGAAGAAGAGGCAATGCAACTTAGGATTGATAGAGCTTGTGGAAGAACTTCATGGATCAGAACAAACCTGTTCGACATCATTAAGTGGTTGAAAGCTTTTGACATTAACCCTTCTAATAGTCTAATTTTTTTGAGATTTTTGTCAAATGGCCACTTTGAAATCTACACATTTTTTGAATTTTGAAATACTTGGAAATTTTCCTTTTGTGTTTCCATTTTAATCTTTGGTGTTGAGTTTTTGGACATTTTGATCCTCAAAAACTGTGAGAGTTTGTCATAAACTATTCTTTTAGAACTTTTCCTTGTAATATCCAATCCTTGAACAAATTCTTGTCAAACTTTCCAATCTTCATGAATTCTCCACAATTTGCAAAGATGACCCATAGTTTTTAGTTATCAAAACTTTTCCCAAAGTTGTTTTCCTATTAAACCAAATATGAAATTTTGTCACCAAAGTTTCTTGAACTAAATTTTATCCAAAAATTCTCAAAAAAATTACATCAATGTAAGAATTTTAACAAGCTATGTGATTTTAGTGCCATAGAAATTCCATCATGTTTCTTCCACAAATTAAAAGATGGAGGATGAAAACAACCACATGGATGGGTCAATGGAATGATTCCCATGAATGATACCATTATTGCCTTATTTCAAGGTATCAATCAATAAATAATTTTTTTACATTCATGGGAATTTCACCACTCTTGTTCAAAAACTCATAAAATAACTTGATTGTATAATCCACCTTATCCACTAAACATAAGAATATGTAAAATTTGTGACTATTGCTTGGGCATTTTCCAAAATTCATGAAAAAAAAAAAAAAGCTTCAAATAAATTTCAAGCTTTTCAAATTTGACAATGCCATTTCCTTCAAATTTTTATTAGCTTGAACATCAATCATTTTAAAATTAAGAACATCATAGAAAAGCAAGTGTTGTTCATTCCAAATCTCCATGTGTAGGACTATATATTACCAAAATTTAAGGTTTTTTGGTGATACACTTCAACATATTTTTTACAACCCCTAACACATATTTTGCCTAATCAAATTTTCCAATGTCTTCAACCATGATATGAGTGTAATCATTTTCTATAATTTCTAGAGATTTCAATAATCTAAATTTTGCAAGATCTTTTCATAAATTTCCAAAGTTCCATATTTTTTTTTAAATTCCCAATTTTGCATCAACATTTCCCTTCAAAACATTTCATAGTTTGTAATCCTCATAATCTTTTCCAAACTTTCTAATAACTAGAATTAGTCTTGAATTTCTAGACTATCCAATCCTCTTGTTTTTCCCAATGTTTTTCATACTAGCCCTAAAATCCTCAAAGTCTTTAGTCTTGCAAACTTTTGCATGTTTTCCAGTCCTCATAATGTTTCCACAAATTTCTTGAGATGTTTTCCATAGAGTTTCCAATGTACTAAAAGTGTATAAGTTCATATACAAAGCCTACATACTACCAATTTGTTTATGACAATTGTGCCAAGAGTAGTTGGGTCTACTTATTCTATATCATTACATTTTTTCATGTGTCTTCATTTGGTGCTGCATATCATGTGACAAAAAATTGAGCCCATTATGTCATCATCTTGCAAATGCATTGTTATTATATCCCTATGTGAATGTATATAGTTATAACAAATTAGTGTAATCATGCAATGGGATCCGTTATGTGTAATAGACTTTATTAGCAAGACTATCATCTCGAATGACAATAATGGAAGCTAAGCAAAATGAGTTGGATGCTAGAGTTGCTTCTATGTTGGATAGTCAACAAGTTCAGACCCAAGCCTTCAATGATATTAAAAGTATGTTTTCTACCTTTCTAGGAAGGTAGAGGGACAATACTAAAAAAATTCAATTGGAACTTCAACTTGCAACTAAACAACAACCTCAAGTGGTACCTCTTGTGAATGCAAAGAGATAGTGGTTGAAAAAACTATGGAGCCACAAGAAACATCAATGGTAAGGAGTGGCAATGAAAGGTCACAATCCCAATCCTTCACAAAGACTACATTCCAATCTATGGATCTAGCAAAATCACCACCTTAGGTTACCATAGTAGCACCAACAAAGAAGGTGGTGAAAAACACTCCAATGAAGAAGCGAATAGTAGCACCTACAAGTGTGGAGGGTGTGGATTAGGTTGTTCTAAAACTTAGAACATCGCCAACAAAAAAAACTTTTCAAGATAAAATCTCCTTCCAAATTGAATGTGGGGGAAGCCTCTATTGGTCAAAATGTGGGATAGGTATGATACCCACTTTCATGTGGTGTTAACTAACATTCTTTCATTTCTACAAATGTTTAGATACCATGTGGGATGTTCATTAATGTGATAATTTTAATTAGAAATATTATTTGGAACCATACATCGTTGGGAAAGAACTACAAAGGAAAGTGATTACACTTGTAAGAAGCAATAAAAAAAAAACATCTCCACAACAAGTAAGTGCATACTGCTTTTTGTTGCCTTTGTTTTCATTGTGGTTGGCATTTTCTTAGTTTTCCCATGTGGTTTTACTTATGTTCTAGTTGTAATGTCATTAAGAATGATAATGCTTTAGCTTGTTGGGTGGAATCACTACAACAAAATGTGTCTTTGTACACCAAGCAATTTCACTAGATTTTGAGTGAATTCACTGGTCTTAGTAAACGGGAACTAATTGAAAAGTAGCGAATTCACTAATCTAGTGAATTGCACCCACATTTTGTAGTAATGAATGTAGTTTCCAATTAGACATCATGTAGTGTTGTTGAATCCAAAGAACTCAAGGCAAAAAGTTGCATCCAGCAAAATCAACAGTTGTTAGGGGGAAGACAAGTTCCATGGTGCAAATCTTCTTGAATTTTGGTTTAAAGTAGATGTTGAGGAGGTTCATGTGCATGACCGGATACTTATGCACCCACATGAAGTTGATAACCAGGCTTTCATGCAAGATGTGGTAGGCATTTGTGCATTGTGGAACTAGAAGTACATCAAAGTTGTCTAGGTTGATTGATGATTTTCAAACTTATGGCATTCATATGCAATGTTTGTCACTTTGTTCCTTTGAAAAACAAGAAACTATGAGATTTTTTTTCTAGAACTTATAATATGATATATTTGAATTGGATCACTTGTTTCCTATTATTTTTAACTTCTCTCCACTACCTAGTTGGTTTGTGTCATGCATTTGGATTTGGGGCTACATTTGACAACTGAATTTCAATGGTATGAAATGGTTTACATTTCAGTGCAAAAAATAACTAGCTTTTCCACTAGTGTTTTAGAATTACTCTAGGACTACATTTATATGATTCATAACATGTATGACCAATAATTGTAAGTATTTTAAAGTTGATAGAAAGCTAAACAATGACTATGGATGTTTTACCAAGTCATTGATTTAGCAATCTTGCAAGTTATTAATAACTAATCAATGAATTTCAAATGACTAAGAAAGTTCAGTTCAACATGAAACAAAATGACTACATAATGATAGTTATATCACTACAATATGACAATAATTATATATGCCACTACTTAAAGTCATTTTTAAATGACTACTCACATATTGCATTATGTACACATGTCAACCCACCATTTTGTCACATGTCCATTTTCTTGTTTGCCACATGGAAATTAAAAATCATTGTTAAACAATAATTCACTTTACATTCACTTAATGTTTGACTATTTTTTTGAATTCAACTTTGATGTCAACGCCCAAGATACAGCCATGTGGTTCAATGTAGTTAGTACACATGGTTGATTAGAATATATTCACTGTCTCAATTTCAAGAAACCACATCAAACAAAATGACAAGAAATTCTAGTCCTATTGTAATTGATTAATTATTTTAGTTGCAAGATCATGTTCAATTAAATTTAACATAGTAGATATTTACACATGGATTAATCCTTATTGGCCACATTTCATAATTTGAGAAGTATAGATATTCATATTGTAGTGATTAATTTTGTTGACACATAGGATGCTGAATCATATTGTGGACCCCACAAAAACAATTAAACAAGCCACATAGGATGGACATTTGTGCTGACATGTTTTGTGAGCCCATCTACATGGCATCTTTTGTCTACTATGACTAAAGAATTGTCCTTTTTGATTAGGGGATGAAATGTGCCATGTCAAACAATATATGACTACTTGTCCTAAACAACTCATCTATAATGACTTTGAGGCCCTTAATCATAAATGTCCTCTATATTAGATCTCCAATCATAGAGTGAGCCATAGATTTGAGAATTTGTACTAGTGGCATTACCCATTTCCACCTACTAACAACATTAAGAAAATGATGTTCCTTTGCTTTGTGAACGACTTAACTAGATTTCCAACTTAATTTATTACTAGGATGGTGAGTATGATGCATCTTCTCAACCGTAACACCCGCACAATTTATTCAAGTTGAAATTAATAAGTTTTGATTGACTTGGGAAGATTATATGGGCTAGAACTTTCTTAAATGCAATTCTTACCTATCTTAAATTAAAAATACTCGAACGAATAACTAATAAATAGACCTTGGGAAACGATGGTGGTCAAGCGAGGCTCACAATATACTTCATATATATTTTAATAAACTTAGAATATGTTTAAAATATGTCATTATTTCATAGAATTTTTTTTAAAATCCTTTTATCTCAAGTGCTTCCCTAAAATATAGAAGTAATAACCTCCTTAAGTATGGTAATCATTGAATGTGATAACACATTCAACAATGAACTTCCATTTGTGAAAGGACTCTTAATTATGAAGGGATTTGGATTGATTGAAATAATGGAACATTGTAACTTTTGGAATAAGAATTTCAAAGAAACATGCAATAGAAAGTTGGTGAAGAAACAATGGATGAATTGTTCATGGTTTGAACTTACAATAAGAAAGTTTGAAAAACTTGGTAATTATTTCACCAAGAAAAAAAAGACATCCATTTGCCTTTGGTTGAACACTTAGGGTCATTCTGATTAAGCTTGCTTTTGATCATCTAAATCAAAAACATAACTAAAACAATACAGAAAACTACTTAAAAACACATGTATTGGAAACATTGACCACATGATTTCTAAAAGACTAATTCCAAATCATCATGCAACTCGAAAATAAAATATACACTTTATTCGAAACCTGTGTACAGAAAACAAAATAGAAAAATGTAACTTAGAAACTTACTAACCCAACCAAAACATGTGCTTTCAAGAAAGATGCAAATATTTTCAAACTATTTTGTAACATGTACTACTTAATTATGTTACATAGTTAGATTTAAGTAATGTAACATATAATGTTGAAACATATAGGTGAGTATAAACTGGACGATGTCAATGTGAGAAAAAATATAAAGTAGGACATATGGGCTTACAAGTCCATTTCAGCATGGATAGGGTTTGGATGGGAGGCACATGGATCATGCGGATCTGAAACATAGCCTTCAAAACTTGCCATGTTTCGGTGGACTCTATGTTTTGGGGCTTGCATTGCCTGTGCATCAAAACTCAAGCCAGGCTACTTCGAAACCAAACCAATGACGCATTTACAACATGTCGTTGAAATAGCCTCAGCCTCCTTTCACCCCCCAACCCCTCTTTGAGTGGTATCCGCAAAGTAATGAAATTTTATTAAATTTAGATATGAGATGCTGGAACTCAGCATTTAATGCATAAGGTTTGAGACTAATTATAGTAACTGTACAGGTAGGAGCAGTGAAAATATATATGGCAGCAGTGGAGGCGCTTTGGAAAAGGGAAAGACAAGATGAAACTCAGTTTACCACAAGTCTTGCCATCTAATATCTTATCTGCAGAACTATCTAAAAGGTTAATCTAAATGGAGTGTGAAAGTCAACAGCAGACATGGCATGTTGAGGACATGTTGATGTCCATAAACATGCCATGATAGTACATCATCCTCAACGCTGGCTTCCACAGCCGGAAAGAAGCGAAAAGTTACCGGCCTCGGACGGGACCTTAAATCCGGAAGGTACCGGTTACGAAACCTTCTCCTACACTGAATGCCAAAGTCCAAGAGAAGCATGATTAGGTGAGCTAAGGGGAGCATAATGCCCACAAGCTGTGCTTTTCTTCATTGCCAATATGTTGTGTGCAGACTGCAATCGATTGATTGATTGTGTGAGTACTGCTTTTGCAACAGGGGCAACCCACTACCAGCAATGGGTGCCAAGGAATTGGTCATCCTTCTGGTTTGCTCCACTGTGCTTGTCTGCATTGTGCTAATCCACAACACGAAGGTTGTCGATCTGCAGGCGCATTTTCAAGAGTTTGGAAAACAAGCAATGCAGGTTGGTGCACCAGTTACGTCGGCTGTTCCACCAGGCGTATTAATATCTGAAACTGCTGCTTCGGAAGTTCGACAAACTGATAGTGTACTGCCTGCTGGTGCTCTTAAAGATCTAACCCGCAAGCTTAGAGAAGCCGCATTCCGAGCTAATGGAGGTAAACCTGTCGACCCTCTTACTGAAACTGTGAGGAACGAGTGGCACAAAAACAATCCTTGCATGAGTCGAGAGAAGCTTCCGTTGAGGTATGCTGCGAGGAAATTTGTGAAAGATTTGAATGTCAGCGCTGCATGGGACGCAGTCTTCCGGGAGTACGAGATTCTTCATCGGACTTGTACTACGAAGGGTCAATTGAACATTTCCCGCAGTGACCTCCACCAGAGAGATACGACAAGTGGTTGTGATTATCTAGTTTGTGAGCCGACGGCTAACTCAGGACTAGGAAACAGGATACTCGCCGCTGCGTCCTGTATGATTTACGGGGTTCTTACGCAACGTGTCCTGTTGTTACCTTCGTTCAGTCTGTTGGCAGAAGTCATGTGCGAGCCTTTTGAGGGCTCCTCTTGGAAGGTGAATGAGGGAAGCATTGATCTTCCGGTGCTGTCAAAATTCTGGGCATCTACTGATCAGTTCCTTTCTGCTGTGGACTCGTCCATGGGATCTCTGTTGAAGGATACTCTAATACCGAACCGAGCGATTAAACTTCATGCCACAGATTTTACAGCCGAGTTGCGGTTTCACCCTGATAAAAGATTCTTTTGTGGCACCGAACAGAATCTCTTGCGCGGCGTGACATGGCTTTATCTCACGAGCAATCAATATTTTCTTCCCAAGCTCTATTTAATTCCGAAATTCCGCATGGCGTTAGAGGCTCTGTTTCCTACTCGAATGGTCCTCACGCACACGCTCAGATATTCCATACTCCCAGGAGACGTTGTCTGGCAGCGAGTTGAACAAGTCCATGCAATGCAGCCAGATCGTACAGACCGGCGCCTCGGTGTTCAGATTCGTACGAACCGGCAGTTCCAGGAGCTGCACCTTATACTGGAAGCGCGCATCAAACAATGCGCTTTGGACAACGGGATGCTGCCTCAACTCGGGTTGGCCGCCAGTGATCTTAATAAAAGTTCGCAATCCACCAATTTTTCGTCGACAGAAGAGTCGATCCCCGCTGTTCAATCGGTCATCGAGTCTTCACATAATGTGAATCGCACCACCGTGTTCATCGCTTGTCTCTACAACGATTTTGAGTTATCTCTGAGATCAGATTACTTGCGAAACCCACCAGCAAATGGAGAGAACGTGACGGTTGTCCAGCTAAGTAACAGACTTGAACAAACGTTGAACAGCAGAGAAGAAGATGAGCAAGCACTTACCGAGATTATTCTCCTGAGCTTATGTGACGACATAATTGTCACTCCGAGCTCTACATTTGGGGGTGTTGCTAAGGCATACGGAGCATTGCTACCATGGGTGATTGAAACACAATCGAATGACGTAGGTTGTGTAAGAGGGCCAACCGTAGATGCTTGTTACGGGGTGCCAGCGAGATACTTGTCTTGCCTCTACGATGATCCTGAGTTGCGTGGTAGATCCGTCGTGGATGTTCTACCGTACCTCAAGGATTGTTTCCCTGGAGAAATCGTCGGTGGGATTCAAGTTATGACCCTCCAGTAATTTTGCTAGTCGCGCAGGCTGGGATTAGAAGAACTCGGTGGTTGTAGCAGCATGAAACCTTGCAATTTCCTTCTTCTTAGCATATGCTTCACAAGAAACTTTTTTGGCATTCCCTGTAGGAAACAGAGTGGAAACGTTTGATGAATCAAAGTTGACTTAACAAAACATACGGAAAGCTCTTCAAGGGAATCCTGGGACCCGTATTTCGATGTTTTAAATTCTAATTTTCCCATTGTGAAACAAAGGGATCATTGTATTTTCACATTGTCAAACAAACAACTTCATATTTGCATAGGGGAAATTCAAGTTTTTCTGGATGATCCCACACGGAATCGTAAAAGAGTTTCTAATTGTGCTCGATCTAAAGCAAGAACCACTAGGCAAATCAAACACTGCCAATTAGATCTTCGTGATATGGAATGCACCGAGTAACAACCACCAGATGCAGCAGCTCTAAAAATATTACTTTGCAGCCTGGATAGAACTCTCTATGAACAAATAGCTAGATCTTGCAACAACGAAGGACTATTTATTGCCCACAAGAACGTGTGTGCCGCATTTGCTTCTGTGGCTAGGTGTCTGACAGTTGGAAACGTTTGGCGTGCGAGCAATACTGTGCATATCTGAGTTGAGCAGTTTGGATCTTACATATCCGCATACAAAACTAAGTCAGCACCAAAACCAGCTCCTCTGAGGCATCGGTCAACAAATTAGTAGCATTCCACCCTAATTAGCATTCTCATATCTCAAGAATTGGATAGACACGAGTTGAAAACTCCAGAGTTTAGAGTCTAGAAAGCAATGATGCAATCATAGCTTTGAACTAGAATATTAATCTAGTCTCTTTATGATTAATACTATTGGTGGAGTTAACACAGCTTTCAGAGCATTGACATGGTGCTCATGTATCACTTGGTGAGTTTGCTGTCACTCGATTTTCATTGCAAACTCCTCACAGCCACAATTTTTCTACTGCAGCAGCATTCAGGTCTAATTTGAATAAGGTTTTTGTGACAATGTGGCTGACATTGTTGTGATTCTCTCAAATCTCTAACTATATATACAATGTTTTCAACTACATTGAGATTATTATGATAGGAAAACCAGTGCATCAAGTGAGTGGGAATCAGAGTGACTTGATCTTAGTTTAGGCATTTAGATCCCAAATTTGATAGCACTCAGGTCTTATTTTCGTTTCTTTTCTGAGACTTCAGGATTCTAATATTCCAGAACTTTGAAGCTGTACACAAATAGTTCTTCTTGACATTCTGCCTCTTGATCACCAGCTGGGTTTATAAATTTTTGTTCTCCAGTATCACTGAATACATTGTATGACATAGTTGAATCTCCCAATGTTGCTCAATCACTTCACAAATAGGTGAACCTGAAAATTGGGTATCTATGCCAGACAGGGGTTGTAACCGTGCTGCTTATGTGACAGATGCAAGTAATGCTGCACCCACAAGAATTGCATTGGCAGCATTGGCATATATGCCTTATCCTCCATACAACCCAGTTGCCTCAAAATATGAATTGCAAGATAAGCACCATTGTGTAAGCAGCTGCTTGAACTGCACTGTCCATAGGTGCCATACCACCACTGTCCTTTTCATCAACCTTGATATGCTCAACTCCTTGTAGCAATACATTCACTACTTTATAACTAGCATGCCTTACAGCAATATGGAGTGCAGTCTGTCTCTTGTTGTCTAGAATGTTTATAGCATCTGGCTTGTGCTCATTTATGTATTTTCATAGCATTGTTGTGGTTGGAACTGCACTTGCCCTTTCAGCACTGTTAACAGCTTGATGATAGGGTAAATCTCCATTTGTTCTTCACAGTGACATTTATGGTCCTGCATTCATAGGGCCCAGAGGTTAGACACCAGGTCAACAGCAGTTCCACTGTTCTTGTGAATCTTAAAAATGTAGCCAAGTGCAAAGCTGTTTTGTTTTAAGACTGTGTCTAGAGAGCTTGACAACTTCCTATTTCCCATCTATATGGCCACAACATTGGGGTCAGCATTGGTCATCTTTAGCATCTTGGTGATCACCTTGTTGCAGCTGCCATGACATTGTGAGTGGGCAGCCAAGTGCAAGGCTGTGTGACCAAATTTGTCCACAATGTTCACATTCACTCTTCTTGAATGTTCGAGGCTGCATATGTAGCACACAATGTCCACCTGTCCATTGGAGGCAGCCATATGCAGTGATGTTCTACCCTCATGGAAAGCAGGTAAAGCATTCTCCAAGAAATGCCCCAGCCATTCTATAGGAATCTCATGCTCTGATGCATAGCTATTGAGTGTTGGTGCCTGGTCATCTTCAGAGTGTGCATTCGCACCTGCCTGAAAATTCACATCAAAGATATTCCAAAAGAGTTTTGAATTCTTGAAGTTCACCATTCCTGGCTGCTTGCAAAAGTTTTTTTCCATCATGTGGGGATGGCCACTCCATTCCACTAGCTTGAAACAGATGGCTGAAGCAGTAGGTACAGCTCAGTTTGAGCATCAGACAAACATCTTTCCTTTCTCTAACTAACATCCACCTCCCTCATTTTTGGTTTTGTCACTTCTGTCTGCCACTTGCTTTTGATCTCACTTGGATTGATATGAATCATTTCTCCATGACTTAATCAACACTTTGCAAGAGGATTTACATCCTAGAGGTGAAACAGAAAATATACAAACTTGAGCAGAAATAATTATGGCATTGTAGTCACTCAAAACAGCTACCCAACAACATTTCCACTATGCACAAAGATGGGGCCATAGATTCCTAAGTCCAACAATTTTCTTCGACAGCACCAAATCTAACGCAAGTCGACGGTCTTAAATCGAAGCTAACACTGTCATCCTAGTAGATTAGCCCTTGCAGCATTGGTATAGGAGTTTGGTATCGATCTAGAGCTACCTCAAATGCCCCAAAAACAGAGGTGCAGGTTAACAACTTCAGCACAATCCACCAAAAGCATACTAGCTCTAAAATCCAGCTTTAAAAGTTGGGATATGCCGCTAGGTGTGGCCTGCACACGGTATTCTTTAGTAAAAGGCGAAAGAATAATTTGCTTTGCACAGACCACGCAGCTGATGCCAGATGTCACCTTTCAGCCTGGTATTTATACTAGAAGAATGGAATTTTTCTGGCAATGACTATGGGACAAAATTACATACTCATGGCACACATAAGGAGTTCCTTGACACAAGTCTCTGATTGCCTCTCTCTCTCTCTTACATACACTGGAGCCAAATTAGTTCCACAGTTTTGGGTTCCAGGAACCCATGTGCAGAAATTTGGATTGTCCTGACACAAATAACAGATGGATACAACTCATGTGGAAGGTGGTAAGGATATGGTAAGACTACAGAATCCTCAACAGTAGCTGAGTACTAGCACATAGGTAATGAATGTTGAACATGACCTGACCTGAAGATCAGTGAGAAAGAATGTCAGTCATGTTTGGAAGAATGCAAAGTTGCAAAGCAAATGTCATCCCCCAAACAAGCAGATTTATGTTTTAACTTCTGTTAAGAACATATCAAATGCGTTCAGGAGGGCGTTGTAATAAATGCAGCAAACTGCGTTAATGCAATGTTCAACTAATCTATGTCCCAAGATTCCATCCTGAAAAACCCAGTTTATTTCATTCAACACAATGTGAATGAACAAAGTGGCCAAGGACACACATGCAAGGAAAATTGCTATTGAGAGCTTGTTCAAGGTTTCAGAAGCCAACACACATATCTAGAAAGGACCTCTGCAGGAATGGACTGAGTAAGTCAGGTGGTAGATTTCATACCAACAGCAATATCGCATGGTTTGATTCACAATGGCTATTATTCGTTAAGAATTTTCTTGACTCAAGACCTATCGAGGAAGGCATGTGATAAACATCCCAATGAGATTGCTTGTTGGGAGAGCATCAGGCATTTGTTATGCCAAGGTCATATGGTAAACTAGAAGCAATGTTGCTCTATTTAACTGGAATGAGGATCCCAGATTGTGGTGCTATGGAATACCATGCAAGTTATTGTCCAACCCTTTCCAAGATAGCTTTCAAAGAACATATCCCAGGGTGAAGAAGAGTGTTAATGTTGTCTGTCTCTGGTACAATTGAGGATACTTAATCAACATCTAATGGGGAGATTGAAAAGCTGGTCCAGATGAACACACAAAAGATTGAAACAACCTCTATGCATTTGAGAGGAAAATGTTGATTGATGTTTTCATTTACTACAAGGTCCCTTGTTCTTTGTGGTGTCACTTCTTTGTATGGGGGGCACTGTATTTCTCCAACCCATAGTTTTATCTCATTTAGCTGAAGCATTTCAGTTACAGGTACTGTGAACTTATTTGGCATGCCAAGTTTCAGAGAATGTGGAAATGACTCTTCCTCTACAGAACTCTATAAATTCTTTCCTCCTTCACTGCTCATTCTCAGAAATGCCAGTTGTAAAGTTGGAGATGAGACAGAAGTTTTTTGCTGTAGATGATTGTAAGAAGAAGAAGAAGAAGTTTAGCCTTCCCTCTCATCCAAAGGCAATCTGGGGTGTTGTCCAATTATTGATCTGTCTGGCTCACTGTACCATCCACAGCTCTAATTTCCTCCTCTGAACCACACATCTGATGAGAGTGCCCATGCTTGGGAAATAGCACCTTCAGGAGGAGGAGGAGGAGTTAATGTGCGTCTGTTGTGAGCTGCAGAAATTGGAGACTGAAAGAGCATTTGACATCCATTATTTTCCTAGGAATTTTTCATCAGCTGTTTTATCACTCAACCTGTGACATCTTTGTATAATATGGAGAAGCTGGGGATGAAGAGGATGAATCTACAAGCAACCAAGGAATCTATGGCTGAGCTTAAATTACTCGCTCATGTGCTTTACACAGACATTGATTTTGGAAGAATACTTATTTATGTGCACTGTCAAGACCTATTCATCTGCCTTGGACCATTATCACAAAGAACGAACCATCATGAACTGATTGTGCAGGTTTATGAAGACAGAATCTGCCAGGTATTTGATTGTTTGTGTCTTTTTGTCCTCTTCTTCAACACAAATAGTTTCAAAGAATGATGGTTTATTGATAGATGGAAGAACAAAGAAAACATGATAATTATCAAAGAATTTTGAGACCAAGTCTTAGAAAATTTATTAGTTGTGAAACCAAAATCCAACATGAACCTGTCATGTTGCAGGTTTTTACATGATCATAAAATCTATATCTACTTGGTGATCTGTTGTTGATGGCAATGTATGTGGCAGGTGCAACTGTTAGGATATTGCACAGTAATGCCTATCTGTTTCTAGACTCTGTAAAAGCTTATCATAAATGGAACCCCTTGATCAGCATCTGTGCACAAAATGTATGTATGCTTCTGTTGATAACTTTGATGTTTCTGAAAGTGATTTAGTGGAGCTTAAGTGTAACATGAGCCTGACTTAAGTTTGTAAAATTGATTGGTTGGAGATCCAATTCAATACTATATTCTTGGATGGAATCAGGAAGGACAATATTACAATAGCCTAATGGATTGGAGTGCAAATAGCACTAGATGCTGATGGAGGTTTGGAATATATTTGCAAGCTTGCACACTAAGTCAATTTACACTCACTGTAGCAGAAAGTAAGGCAATATTCTCACTGTCAAGCAACTCCTGTGTTCAAAGTAAATTTTCCCTCATTTTGTTGCTGATGAATTTTCATCCATTGAAAGCTTTAAGTCTGTAGCCATGCTTCTGAACTCGAGTAATATACATGTTGCAAGATAAGTTTCCAACTAGTGATTTTTTATGCATATATTGAGGATGGGTCTGTATTGAAAATGTGGCAGAATTTAGAGCAACAAATTTTGGTAGACCCCAGGGCTGGGGAGTTTCTAAATGGAAATGCCAACAAATTACCTCTTTATGATCTGAGAAAATCACCCACCCATAACAACACACTATAGCAAATGACTTAGAAAAAGCAAGTGCACTGTCCTTGCATAAAATCCAACACTGTTGAATCCTAGTGATACTACAATCTTCTGATCTTCATCTGAGACTGAATGAAATTTCTTTACTCTAGTGTCTTTGCCTGTGCTGTTCCCTTGCATTGTCAAGTGTGCGCCTGATTTCCCGATGCCTCTCAAACCCTTCAACATCAACATGTGGTTTCCTACTGTCTTTTGCCAACTTCTATCAACATCACTAGATCAATCTGCTCTTTTTGACCTAGTTGACTCCTCCAGATTCTCTGACTGCTGTTTGTTGCATGTCCTCAATGTTTTTGATGCTTGATGCTGTGGTTAGCTTCAGCAGATGAAGCGTCCAAATCACTTTCACTACAGGGTTGCTTTCTTCTCCTCGCTTCTTGGAGGTGTTCCACTTGTATCCTTGGACTTCATTTTGTGGCACTTTTTGCTCTTCTGTTTGTTCCCTGAGTGTTTAATCCTTACAGAGATATCACTAATGTCAGACTCACTACTGTGGTTACAGAGTTTCAGGTCCTTTTTCTTCCATCTTGTCTCATCCTTCCACAAGGCTCCAAGCTCTTGATGTTGTGCCTTTGTGAGCAAGGCCAAAAATCTCATAGCTAGCTGTCCTCAGTCTACTCACCTCCAACCCTGCCCAAGAACCCTACAAACACATACAGACCATACAATTTTTTATGTGACAATCCAACAACAGTGTTCTGCTATTCAAGCATCTCAAATTCAACAGGTGATAATAATGGCATCCAGATGGTTGACTAGCAAAATTATTTAAGTATTTTGTTAATTTGCTAATGCTGCAAGGTTGATCCTATCTGCTCCTATCACTTTACTCTTTCTCAGGAAATGAAAACTCTGGAACCACTGAATAAAATATGGTGGCATACCTCCATACTCATCATATATGTCCTCATCAGCAGGAATTTGTTGATTTGGGTCATCAAGCCTGAATCCACCGCGTGCTGGACTCATGGCACCTGGATGCAGTTTAAGCTCCCATTGAAACTGCTGCATTGAGAGAGCAATCTCATTCAATGTTACTAAAAGATCCAGAATACAACACTCACACGCAAAATGCTTGACATAAAAATACACCAGGTGAGTTCTAGACATCTCCTATCACAAAATAGCTGAAATATTCCACCAGTTTCAACTGTAACAATGCCGGTTCTCAGTTTTGAAGATCTGGACACAAAAATCTTCCTGTCATGTGAGTAAGATTCTGTGTCAGTTTAACTGGCCTTACTGATATCCACAGAAGTTCAAATGCAGCTTACTGAGGCTAAGACAGGTTTTAATCATGATGTGACATTTCAGTACAGAAGGCTATGATTCCCAGGCATTCAGTTTTTTGTTTGTTTGTCATGCAAATCTATGTATGGTTCACTAGAACCTAAGTTCCAGAATGCCTGTATTACTATATTGGCCTCAAACTGATTCAAACTTTCTTTGCACATATTACAAAACTGCCAGATTGACTCATTAATATGAAAATCCCTCTATGAATTTTCTGCCAGTCCACCATTTGCTGAAAATGATATGACCTAAAAGGCCTTCAGAGTTGTGTAATGATGTGATTTTGTGATAGCTGAAAACACATACATAGAGTACATACTTGGGGGCATCCTTTAAAGCTGGGAACTCCTCTTCAGTTAAAAGGGTACACCCAAAGACATCTTTGGCACAAGGCTTTTTCATCCCTCAGCTTCTCTCCCAAATCGCCGTTCATGCACATCTCTGCAAACATAAAAGCCCTCTGTGCAACACACAATTTCCCATTACATCAACCCCTCCAAACTCATATGCCACAAACCAAGTGGCATTTTCCCATCTAAGAATTGGTTTCCAAATGTTGATTTAGAGAGGACGAAAACTGACACATACATCAAGGAAAACTACAAAACATGCATACCCCTTGGGAGCAACAGAAAGAGAGACGTTTTGAGAAGGGGCAGCAGGCACATCAAGCCCAAGTTTTCTCCTCTCAACAGCAATTTCAGCCGCCCAAGCACTTTTAGCATTATAGCTATGTACGTGAACCCCACAGCCTGCATTGCCTCCACCTGCACATGCTCCACATGATTGAGCATTTTGTTTCCTAATCTTCTAGCTGCGAAGAATGAGTTATGAACGAGAATGTGTTAAAAGGCTAGGAGAGAAGGAGGAGAGGAAAAGAGAAGAGGAAGAAATACCTTGGCTTTCTCCCTTTAGACATTTCTGCAGTTTGACGGGAAACCCTTTGTGGGAAATGAAGAGGAGATTCGCGCATCGACTAGGCTCCTGGAATGTACGAAATCCATCGCGGACATGCGTCGAAGTTGTGAGGACGCGAGAGAGAGAGAGAGAGATAGCCAGACGAGAAAGATGACGGATCTCTTCGACGAACGAGAGAGTCCGGCCGAAGTTGGACGGTGTCGTTGGACTGTCCACGGCGAGGAGAACACTGGAAAATAGAAAATACCTGCTGTCTTTCAAAGAGGGAAAAAATCAAAAAATCAAAAATCAAATCCAAACTTGTACATCTCCTCTTTTTTTCAAATTTAATGCTTAAAAATTGAGGGTAAAAAAGGATTTTTTTGGAAAAAATCTACCAAATTCGTCATATTGCGAGGCAGAAAAACTTCTAAAATTTTCGAATTCCCTCTCTAACAACCTATAGCCAAATTTGGTTAGGCCCACTTGCAAAAATCACGGGGCAGCCCACGTACTTGGCAAAAAGAAAAAAAGAAAAAAAAAAAACCCTGAATTTTGACATCTGTTTTAAATATCTCCACAAAAATATCATAACCGAAACTTGAACCACTAATTTTGGAAAGTTGAAACATATCTTCAAATTCTAGGAAAATATGGAGACTAAGCATAAGCAGTTTTTTTCTTGGGGCAAATTTTCGCACTGCAGCTACCAAAAAAAAAAGCCAAATCTGGTCCGAACTGTACAAGAGCCTTTTTTGCGAAAAATGTGCAAAAGTCGCTATATAGTTTTGAGGGAAAAGAAAAGGTCAGAAGTCACTGTATTTATGGTGCATTCACACTTGATGTTAAGTCAGTGTTAATTGAAAATCTAGGTGGCATCCTAGGTGGCATGCAATGTTAAATAGGTGATAGCTTAATGTTAAGTGAATGTTAGCTTAACATAAAATTTTCATAGTAAGTAAGATTTTAGTCCTAAATGACTAGCATGATGTTAGGGGACTCAACACTAGAGTACCTAACACCAAGTGTGAACACACCTTTAGACAATGAGTTCCTAAGGTTGCCAAAACAAAGCGGGATCCTAAAAGATTTATACTTTGGCTGCCTGACCTCTAGCCAAATTTGGCTCGTTCCTCTTGCTGAGGATGATCGCCAATACACCTACTTGACAAAATTCAGAAAGAAAACCCTGGCTCTAGCTGATGGGGTTTTGGAGGGTTTTAGGGCATATTATGTGGACAGATGAGGTTGGATATGGAGTTGTCCTACCAAGAAATGCACAAATAATCATGGATAACCTCAAATATATGTGCTCTCCATGTAGAATATATTTTGTCCACACAAGTCCATGTTGTTAAAGGTGATTTCTTTCGATTCTGAATATCAATAGATTCAGATTTTGAAGCATAATCCATGCTTGAAACTAAATGTGAGTTGATTATACAAGATACATATATGATGTCCAATTTATGTCATCTTTTCATATAAATGGGAAGTGAAGCCATTATGGTAATATCATTTAAAGTTTACATAAGTTTTAATTCATACTCTTGAATTTCAATGAATTCCACATATTTCGACATAAGGAATGCTTCTAATTTTTCTATCAAAGGAAAAATGAAATCATGTATTATGTTAGGTTTCACTTTGGAAAATCTAGATGATCAAAGGTGTCCCTAGCTATCCTTGGAATATGGGTCATGTCATTTTCGTCACAACCATTAATCCGTGCTTTAAACATTAAAAGTTACATGATTAAGAATCCAATCTTAAGCAATATAAGGGGAGGTTTGCTAATGGCCAAAGACATTGGTCAAGAAGATAGTCATGTCATGTTCCAAAGTATACCCAATCCCTAATGACCATATTGTTACATAATTAGAATTGGACCATATGATGCACTTTAGGTAACTAGAAACAAAAGATTAAAATATAATCAATTAATTGGCATCATTAAATGTAACTTACAAATCCTTGGCCATCCATTTTCGTCATTGTTTCTACAACAATTGGATTATTTGATGTTAGGCATGAAGGATAACCTTCAACTTTGTACTAAATAAAGTGAAAGCAATAACTTGTTTTCCATGCATACATATCCTCGGTACTTGTTTGCAAACTAAAACCTTTCTCAAAATTGGATTGAAAGAACTATATCTTAACTTGCAAGTTATAAGAAATAGAATTGGCTTTTACAATAAAATGCTAGATTTGAATCAATTAAATGAAAAATAATTAACCTATTAGCAAAAATTCATGTCACTAATGGGGAAAATGTGCAATGAATGGCAGTTTACATCTTAGTCTATTATAATGTTGTCAAATTAATGCACATAGGAATGATGCAACTATCTTTTGAAGTAAAATTTTAATTTGCAAAAACAAAACATAGAAAGAAAATTGGCATAAAAGGATTAAAAAATATTTTTCAATAAAATTTTTTGATCAAATTTTTCACATCATTGTATACAATTATGAAACAATATTCTATCAAAGGCATTTCAATTTATCTTAAAATCACAAAGTCCAAATTTAGATTATATTTAAATATTTTGTCATACATTATTCTTGTATATTTTATATTTTATTTGTATATTGTATTACAAATTCAATTAAGGTGTACATATGGATCTACCTTTATATATTTTGATGTCTTAGACCTTAAATGTTTAATTACTTCATTGACAAGGTTCGATTCCTTCAAACTAATCATGGACCTATGCTTATTATAAAAAAATTTAAGATGAATTGCAAAGGATATATATTTTTTAACAACTACTATCTAGTAAACATGTAAACCAAAATAACCAAATCAATGAAGCCAACATGTGGACAACTAGTATGCAACTAGATTTCAACCTTGAATTTGAAAATGTGAAATTTGGGTGGGAAATGTTTAATCAAATGACACATGGTAATAAATTAGTAGATCTCCTCCTTTCATTGCTAACCCTCATGCACCTATGCCTATTTTTAAGAAGCTCAAAATGAATTAAAACGTAAAAGTTTTTTTTTCCTAAACATTTTGTACATTTCTTAGTCTTTTGGTGATGTAACATCATATCATGTGCTAGATAATTAAGATTTGTTTTTTTTTTCTAGTTTATAAGTAGAGCTAAAAGGTTGTTACAAGTTTGTTTCTTTACAAAAGTTAAAGGTTGAAGGTTTTTGTTCTTGCTTTTAAAGGTTGAAAGCTTTGTTTTTGTTCTTAGAGGTTGAAGGTTCTTGTTTTTGTTCTTGGAGATTGAAAGTTTATGACTTATGTTTTGTGGAATGTTTATTTGCATTATAACATTTGAATTTGTTGACATTAAAGTTGTGCATATAATGTAATTTTTTTTCCAAAATAAAATGGTGGTTTTGTTTGAAAAATATAGGTTTCAGTAAAATAACATGCACATGTGATGTTATATAATTTGATTAAATTGTTAATAGGTATTGTCACGGGCATGAAAATTATGAAAACAAACAATGAAAAGACAAACCTAAGTCAAAATCCAAACATATAACATAGAAACAAAAACAAAACCACGAGGTTACCTATAACATAGAAACAAAAACAAAACCACAAGGCTATGGAACAAGATTGTGAATTTAAACTAATGTTGAACAAATTGAAACCAATGGGGGCCTTACTTTTATTTATACCCCTTTGGAGACTTAGTTCAAGAAAGCTTGGATGGAGGTTTCCATGTGCCCATCGATTAGGGAAGCTTTTTAAAAGGCTTTTTAACTACAAGTGAACTATGAGTTAATTATCATGTAATTAATAATGAACTAATAATGAAATGTGAGTCAATTAAAAATTAATTAATAGTGGACTATAAGAACTTGTGAGTGAACTAAAAATGAATTAAAAATGAACTAAGAATTTACTATGAGTCATGGATAAACTCCATTCATCATTTGAAAATGATGTTTATGACAAGTATGGAGAATTCCAACCTCCATATTCAAAATATGTGATGCATTTTATTTTGAAAACCATCACTATATGCAAGCATAACTAGTTGTAGTTTAGTTTGTGTTAATGATATGTATGTTGCATTTTAGTGATAAATAAGTGATTATTTACTAGCATTAAAATTGTAAACTTATTTTATTTAAGTTGAAAAGATGGACATTTAAATATCTTTTGCATTACAATGTTAAATATGTTGCATTTTAATGATAAATTTAAAATTTATTAGTGGCATTGCAATTATAAACTAGTTATATTTATATTGAAAGGATGAACATGTAGAGATATATTTTTTGCATTGCTATGTTATGTATGTTACATTTTAGTGATAAATTAGTTCTATTAGTGACATTGTAGTTGTAAACCAGTTTTATTTAAGTTGAAAGGATGAACATTTAGATTTTTTTTGCATTACAATGTTATGTATATGTTATTGACTTCATTTCACATATGACATTAAATATCATAATATGGCAGATTTCAAGCATATAAAGTGGAATGAAGAAATTATGGTTGAAGCTTTAAATGACAATATTTGATTGTTATGGCTCATCATCTTTGTGATGAACTTTTCTTTAGGTTAAAAAAAACTTGTGTTACAAATAACTTGGGCAATATATTAATATTTATAGTCACCTTATATTTCAATAAATTAAAAAAAATGCTCTTGTAATTGATTTTCTAACCTTGAATGTCAATGCATACAACTTAAGATCCATTTCATGTTTATAAATAATGATGGAATGCAATTTTGCACTATTTATCATAATTTGGACAATGATAATGTGTGTGCAAGGTCTACACATTTGCATTGTAAGTTACAATTTAGTTGTTTATTATTATTAAAATCAACTACCATACAATTACGTTAGAACCCATAACTAAATACCTAGTTGCAAAGGACATTAACAAATTTTGTTTATCAATGGATGATGAAAAATCATGCAACATTAAAAACTTATCAATGGATGAATAAAAAATCATACAAGTAATAAGTTTGTCAATGGATGAACTTGCTTAGTAGTTATTCCATAGTTGGGTCCAAATTTTTTTAAGTGTACCAAAAAACTTGTCACAATGTCACCATTTTGTACTCCTATTCTATATTCTTTACTAGTCATTTTTCATAATGTACATGGACACAAAGTGTGTAATATTAATTCTTAAAAATATATGATGGTTTAACATATCATACTTCAAAATATGAAAAGAAATTATTCAGTAATGTGTATAGGAATAAAAAATAGAAGACAAAATTAAGGACTCTATCAAGGACTACCTTTATTTCATCTTGCTTGGTATTATTTAAAGAATTTGGATCTAGTTGTCACTTAAATGCCATTTGCAAATTTGGTACACACGCAAGGACTACCTTGTGCCAATGTGACATGTTACATAATTGCCAATTAGTTGAAACCATTAAATGTGTTTTTGCCACACCCACAATTGCAAAGGAATTGCACTAAAAATCAATAGAGTTCATCATTAATGGATGGATGGATGGATGAGAAATAACAATAAAGCATGATGTTACAAAATTGTTTTGGCTTGAAAGTAAAATATCACAGAGCTTCATTACATGTTGCCCTAACTTGAAAATTATTCACAAACCCAAATCCAAGATTGTTTTGGCTTGAAAGTTCATTGCAAAGTTTTATTACTTGCTTCCTTACCTTCCAAATCACTCACAAACCCAAATCTAGGATTGTCTTGGCTTGAAAGTTCATCAATAGCCTCATTACATGTTGTTGTATATTCTAAGTCATTCACAAACCCAAATCCAAGTTTATTTTGATTTGAAATTGCATCACAAAACCATATTACCTATTATCCTAACTTCTAAATTGCTCACAAACTTAATTTTAAATTTTTTTTGGCTTCAAAATTCATCACAATAAAGAACAAATTCATCACCATCCCCAAAATTATCTACTAGCACCATCTCAAATGTTGTTTGGAGATTTGAAAGCTTAAATGCAAATTTAATCCTCATTTTCAAATTTGAAAAATGGATATTCATTTTGTTTTGCAACTTCTTGAAATGAAAGTTGTAATAGTGCACTTTTTAGTTCAGACATTCCATAGGGTTTGAGGGTAGTTCATTTTATGAAGCCACCAAGGTGATGAATTTTTCCACACAATCCTGAAGCCTCTATGCTATTACATTTCATGTTCCCAACTCATGTAAGCTCTTTGGATCCTCACACTCATTTTCATACACAAACATTTACAAACATACTTGCACGATTTTTTTTGAATTACTTGCACGAGAGCTTGCATGTTGTTTCCCTACTAAAAAATGACAAAGAAATAAGGACTAAAATAGTTTTTGAACCAATTTCAATGCAAAAAAACTAATTTCACACTTTATTACACATTTCATCCAATGTCCAATTAAGGGATTTTAAGAATAACTTTTATGCCTTTCCAATTATAGATAACAAGTCTTAACAAATTATTCAACTTAACATGTAACAAGTTGCGGAAATTTTTCATTAAACTTGCATGATTGAAGATTTTAATCTCACAACATTCCAAGAACCATTCGCCCTTATTGATCATTTCTTGGTCTCAACACTCTATTTAATATTGAATTATACATGTTAATGTAACTATCATTTGAATTTTGATTCTAACTTTTGACTAGGTGTTTAAATTTATGTGCTAATTGATACACCATGTTACTAAGAAATGGTTCATGAAACCATGATTAGATGCTTCTATTGAAAATTTGAAGAAAACCCATTTCTATGGTAAGGATAATCTCCCATTAACCATACACAAGCTTTGAAAGGGATTTTAATCATAACTTGACATTATTACATATCATCTTCCAATTTTAACAACCTTAAAGTTTCCACAAGCATGTCATTCCACATGTCTATTGGTCCAAGAAGGTACCAATGGACATAATCGTTGGAATTAATGATATCAATTGTGATGTTGGGCATGATGCATGGGAACTATTTCTTTTGACCATCGATAACTACTAGGATGGCCATCACCTCAAAGTTGAAAACTATAAGTGATATCAAGAAGCTTGAATTGAGCCATTGTAGAAGAATTTAATCTTTTGTAAACATTCAAATTTCTTCAAGTTGGACATTGTACATCCACATCAAATGTGAATATAGAAGAATCTTTAATGGCATAGTGAAATTACACGACCCACCATTGTTAAAATGTTTATGCCGAAAATGGTCAAGTGAAAATGATTTTAATAGAAGTATTCTTGTAAATTGAAGGATTGATAAGATTCCTTTTAAGACATTGTCGATGACTTTTTTGTATGCATAAGCAAGCAAGTTGTGTTTTGTCATACCTAGGACATTGTCACAATTAGACCTTCCAATAATTTGATTTCCTTCTAAAAATATATATGGATTTAACAGACTATACCAATTTTCTGTAGAAATTATTAAAACATCTATTCCCACAAGGTTTTGCATCAAGTCTTTGTCAATAATATCTATGTCAATATGTTTTTTATTTTGAGTTGTATTATCATTCATATGAACCAACTTATTAATCTTTTGTACCAAGAAATTGGACCAATAAAATGAAAGAGAGAACAAAAGATTGGAAAAAAAATCCTTGACTAAATGAGCTTTCAAATTCATCTTTGACTTCAATATGAAATGTGTTGATAGGATTTTCCATCTAAAGATGCAACAAACACGTTAGACCTAAAACTACAAAACCTATTTAAATTTTGAGTATTTTAAAATATTTTCATAAGATTTCAGAAATCCATTGAACACATATAGAAGATAGTATTTTCAAGGTATGTATTAAATTGGTATAATTTATTTAACATATTTTTAGATGCCACATTTATGTACCATGACATTCGATTTTGAAAACTATATATATTTGTTTATGAATGTTGTGTATGTGTTCAACTATAATATAAAAAGAAAATAAATTTTACATTCACATCCTTTAAAAAAAGGATCAATAGTTAATTGTTTGTAATTGGAAGAATAATAACATGAGCAAAAATGCATAATAATGATTGAAATTGGTTGGGACTAACAAAATCCCCAACAAAAGCAATTGATTGACCTCTCATTGATTCCATGAATGCTTCAGGATGTATTCGAGGTAGTTCACAATCTTTTGGTTTCTATTTCCAATGAATGAACTCCAAATTAGGTCGCCCATTCATCCTGCAATTTGAATACATTGAAATAAATGGGCATGACATATTATAAAGCGGTTCACTAATGTTAGGGACCTAGCTCCCTTTTGTTAAGTCACACATTCCTTCAAAAAGAAAACCATATCAATCATTCCAAGTCTATGATCCACGTAAGTGCATGTTTATTAATCATAAACACATCCATATATAATAATGGAATCATGCATATTGCAATAGTAGATATTACAATGTACTTTTTGGAATCCATTTTTTGGTGAAAAATTAGAAGCTTATAACTTAATATGATGTTTTCCAAACTTACATAACATGTGATACTTACCCATTGGCCCTACCATCTTTAGTAAATTGTTTGAATGATCAATGTGATTGAAATTGCTTTCAATATTAAAGTGGTTTCTTCTAAAATCTTGATCCAACTTGCCCTCTTCATTCTTAGTTTCATTATTGATAGGATCAATATTATCAAAATTCCCCTCAACATTTATGTAATTTGATGGAGCATGAGGATGTACCTATGGGTTCAATCCATCATCCATTGCCAAAACATAATAAATTTTGTGTCAAATTGAATACTAAGGTAATTTGCTTAAATTGATTTTTTATGGGGGTGAAAGCTCTACATATTTGATGTTACAAAAATTTCAAAACATTCAACATTAGTCCAATTAATTTCCACTATTACCTACCTACTATACAATGACCATTCCAAATATTTATGATCCCATGCACTTACAAATACATATTATTGTATATTCTACTATTGTGACATTCAAATGATGTCTTGTGATTTATTTCAAAACTATTATGTATTGTGAAGAGAATTATCCAATTATTCCAATAAGAAAGTAAAAACTAGAGGCATCATAATTTCGACATTGAAATTGGGAAACCAACCGTTTTTCTCCTCATATGCATGTTTAAATGTTTTGTTGAGCAATATTGAAAGTCTTTCAAATACCTAGAAATCCATGGCTCATACATATTTCATATATTTCAAATCATTTTTGTGTATTGCAAAAGTGATGTGGTCTATTGTGAAAAAAGAAAATTTGACCATTTTGTTTCATGTTTTCATTTTACTTTATTATCTACTAATTTCATTTCAATGAAAAAAACGTTAACAAATCATTTCATGTCCAAGTCAATAGCTCTAGAACTTACAAATTATTTGTTGAAAACTAGTTGCAACGAGTTTGTGCCTCCAAAAAATCATAGTTCAACAAAAACTTGTTGAAGGTGTAATCCAGAAATATCAAGATGACAAAAGGAAAAGAGATCCATGAGTGATTCAACCTATTTGCCATCTGAATAGGCTTGGGTTTACAATATAATTTAATGAAGTAAATATCAAAATTCAATCAAACCTTGGTGTTGCTTAGAATGGTGAAAATGATGCACATGTCTAATTACCACACTTTGTTCTCCAAGGAACACATATGACTGACACACATATTTCAATGTTAATAATCACCGTGTCACTCCTATTTGTGTTCGATACTTAACACATTGCTATAACTCCACCTATTTCATGATATTAATATGATTTTCAAATTTGCTCAAGGTCCATCACAAGTGCGATCATACAAAAAATTCTCTAAGCTAATTTGTACACCAATGAATAAAGGACATGACGTTTGTCACAAACTGTTTTTTGTGAAAATTGATGACAATCCATAGAAGCAATGTTCAATAAAACTCTTAGTAGGTAGTTTCTAGTAATGTTTCCTCTCTTCATATATTTATACCCCATATATGTGGCATGGGCATAATGATGACAATAAATTAAATAAATTGGTACCATTATTTGTGAATAAAAAATCAATGTGTTGAATAACAATTTTGAACCTTTCAATTAAAAAATAGAACATGGACTAATAGAAAATTCATCAATTGTTGTTTCAT
>Ga0116227_10004484_pt1 | contig 30292 bp, 15 predicted proteins | sample S1TSphgellanicum_FD_89693 | JGI IMG/M metagenome (GOLD analysis project Ga0116227, IMG submission 89693) | Host-associated microbial communities from peat moss isolated from Minnesota, USA - S1T2_Fb - Sphagnum magellanicum MG | ecosystem: Host-associated > Plants > Peat moss > Unclassified... | reverse complement strand
TGAGTCAATTCATGCAAACACCACGAAAGCCACATTTGGATGTAGTGAGGTGCATACTGAGGTACATAAAACATACCTTGCAGTGTGGAATTTTTTATGAAGCCAAGAGCCAGTTACAAGTACATGGATACACAAATGCTGATTGGGCTGGTAATGTTTTAGATAGAAGATCAATCGGTGGTTTCATATTTTCTTTTGGAAGTGGTGTTATTAGTTGGAGCAGTAAGAAACAACCAACAGTTGCACTATCAAGCACGGAGGCAGAATATAGAGGTGTAGCAATTGCTACATGTGAAGTAGTTTGTTACAAAAACTACTCTCAAATTTGGGACAATCAGTGGATGCTCATGTTGTCATCTATTGTGATAACATTAGTAGCATACTACTTGCTAACAACCCAATCTATCATGCTAAGACAAAGCACATTGAGGTGCACTACCACTTTATAAGAGAAAAAGTTCTAGCAAAAGAAATTGACCTTATTCATGTCAGTACCGAATATCAAGTTGATGACATTTTCACAAAGGCTTTAGGTACAGATAAGCTAAGGAAGTTTAGAAAAGTGTTCGGTGTACTAGAAATGGATTTGAGCTTGAGGGGGAGTGTTGAAAATTCAAGTTCAACTAGTTAGGTTTCATTAGTTAATGGAGTACGAAAGTAACTGGGTTACTTTCACAAGGTTGAATTACTTTCGTTACTTATTTTAGTTTGGATATTTGTGGTTTGGTCTTTTAGTTAAACACCTTGGTGTTGATGGTTTGGTTCTCTTTTTTTTCATTACACAAGTTTATGTATTTCATGTGACAAGAACCTTGGAGAGTTCTTGATGTTGTGTTTTGTGTTGTGAGCATTATGTTGTAGTTTCTTTTAAATAAAGATTTATGTTTGCACTTGAGTAGATCTCCTATTTGTTAACATATGGTTGCTGCACCGTATTTTCAACCAACTATAAATCCAAAATCCTCATCATTTCTTTTATGCACTTGAACTTTAACCTAAGGTAATCATGCATCTCCTAAACTTGGAACCAAAATAGAATATCTAATGGGAAAAGAACAAAGAACTTATGCTAAAAAATGTAATGAGTTTCATGAGCTTAACTCCTACAAAAAAATTGTCGTCTTCAAATCTCATCACCAAGTTCTTTCAATGCCTTTGTAGATGTTTGGTTCACTTTGATTCTTGTCAACACATTATCTCACAATTTTTCCTTTCTTCTTTTTCAAACCTTAAAACCTTCTGCATGTCATATTCATGACATGCATATTCAATGCCAAAAGACTCAATGCAAATCCATCATGGCAACTTACTCTCAAAGAATAGAAATATGCATGAAAGGTAATTCACATGTGTTTATTATAGTAGATTGAACTATGGTCCTTGGTGTTCTCCAAAACAAATGTAGTTCCAAGTTTGATGTTCATAAACTTCATTATACATAAGCTTAGTATATTGTTGGTTGTAGGCAAAACTCAATCAAAGAAACTTTGACAATAGGTTTTTGAGGTTTCAAAGCTTGCAACCACCAAGGAAATAGAGAAAAGCTTGAAAGGTTGCACATAATGCACGAAAGATCATGAACCCTAACTAGGTGTGTAAATGCATTCATAAAATAAATACACATTTTTGAAATTTCATTACCATTTTCAAGAATCAAACAACTATTAACATCTCATTACCAAATCCAATGACTATGATGTGAACAACACACAACTTGGATTTTGTACATTTATTACCATATTGAAGTAGACCTACATGAAACACTGCTATGAACTACATAGAAGAGTATTCAAATGGGGATCCCAAGCAACATTATTTTGAGGTTTTCCAAGACACCAAATTGTCCATTGTACTTATGATTTGGTTTCAATGAATTCAAGGGTAATTTTTTATGAAAAACTTCAACAAACTATGATCTAATGGTTGTCAAATTTTTAGTTGATTTGGTCGCAAGGTCAAGATACACCTTATTTTTTAAGAAATTACATCATTATGTGTCAAAGTGGAAAATATTCATTTCAAATTATGGATTTGACATTATCAAAATCTAACAACATGCTCTTATCAAAGACACTTTGAAAACCATTTCATCTTCAAACATCTAATTGATTTGATTAAGTTTTGATGTACTCCTTTGAATGGACAAAATTTTAAAAACATGTTTTTTGACTAATTATCATTTTAGAAATAAATATTTTATCACCATAATTTTAAGGTGACAATATGCATGTTGATGTCTTATTGCATGGAAAAAAATTAATTTCATGAAAATATCAAGTTTAGTAGTACTAACACTACGTGTTGTGTTAAGTTGTTTTTTGGGACATTCATTGATGAACATTATGTGTAATTAAAGTACATAATGATCATATCCAAATCCTTCAAAACTTTAGGATTAGAATGTTCTTTCCATCTAAGTTATGATTCAATGAATAAAACTTCATTTGGTTATTAAATCATTTTGGCATCAAGTACTTTGTTAAGGATGGTATGGAAAACTACCCTATAGGATGGTACTTTGGAGCACTCAATTATGCTTTCACTGGCCTACATGAATACATATATCCGAGAGGCTTAGGACTTCTAGGACTTTAAAAAGGACATTGAATAATTTGAGGACTATGTACAACTTTCAAAGTCTAAAAAAGGACATAGTTCTAGCTTTTAGGACTTTAAAATCCAAGATCAAGACTTTTACAAACTAAGAAAGGAAATTGAATATTTTTAGGGCTTAGAATTTGAGCTCAGGACTTTTGGAGTTTAAGAAAAGTTATTGATGACTTTCAAGCTTATATGTAAGACTTCTAAAATCTAAGAAAGGACAGTGATAGTTTTTAGGACTTTGGAATTTGAATCATTTATTCACAAGACTTTTAAATTGTTATGACATCAAGATCTATTTAAGTACTTCAAATTGACTAGGACTTGACCCACAATTTGGAAAGTCCTTCAAATATTTAAAATATTCCAAATGGGATCAACACAACCATCATGAACCAACAAGTCCTTCAACACATGATATTGTGACTATTTAGGACTTCAATGACAACCATCTATGTAGGATTTATCTAAGGATTTAGGTAGTTTTTCAATGGACCTTATAGAACCATGATTTAAGGACTTAAGTAGTTCTTCAACAAACCTTATAGGACCATGATCTATGCTAATAAATTTTTTAAGTGTTTCAATAAGATATATGATTGATCAAGACTCTAGTCACAACTATCTAAGAGATTTAAATCTAAGATTCAAATATATCTTTGTTTACATTCTAAAGGACCATGATACAACAAATAATTCTTGAACTAAGACACCTACAAGTTAAACCATAACTTGAAATTATTCTTGAGATTTCATTTGGACACAAGGGACTTAAAACTTTAGTAGACACAATTGTTAAGACTGCCTTCTTCAAGTTCACTTAGCAAAGATTATTTCTACATTTAGAAAACATGTTCCACAAAATTGAAATAAGGAAATTCTATGGAACATGACCTAATATTGTAAAAATCAGGTGATGGCTAAAAAACACTTACTATTGTTTCTTGGTTTGAAAAAACGCCATGTTGCTTTTTTATTGCCGCCCTTCACTATTCCAAAGCTTTCACCAACATGTGGAATTACAGGTCTAATCCCCCATGCTACACACCATTCTGGAAAAAAAGAAACTCCACAACTTGGAAGCAAACATTTTGTGTCAATAGCAGAATGTTCAAACATACACCACGAGTGATAAGAATGGCCACATGGAGCTATCAAATGGTCATGGCATTTTTACCAAAACCCACAAACTAGACAAACATTTAAGTTGCAACTTATGTCTTTTGGGATCTTAAGGTTATTTTCTATGTGGACAAGATACAAGGACAATTGCCCCATCCCTTTTCCATTCTTTCCAATTGACTTTGAATCTTGTGTATCCCCAATTCTGTAGCTTTGAGTAGTTGAAAGGCAATATCATATTCAAAAGTGTGTTTTGCCTCAATTTCATCCAAGATGGTACATTTTTCCTTTGCAACTAGCAATATTTTTGTTGTATGTTAGAGCTCATTTTCAACATCTCATTGTTTCCTTGAAGGTCTTCAACCTTTTCACCTTCACAAATGGTTTGATTCGTCAAGTCTTTAATTTGATTGTCAATGAACTTAAGCTCATCTTCTATATACCTAACAACTAAAAAATCTAACCTATTATGTAAGAGCTTGTCCATGTTTGCCTTCAAGCTACAAGCTTTTTCTTCCTCTATTGCAACTTTTGCAACAATATTCTCTAACTCAATCTGTGCTTTTAAAATAACTTGTCCCTATCTTTCATAACCATACGAGCTTTACAAGCATCTCCATAGACCTCTTCAGCCTTCGTATCAAGAACTTTTCACTTTTCTTTTAAAGATGCACACAAGTGTGATTTCGATAGTAAAACAAACCTAACATTTTAAACCTCAAACATTGACCAATTTGGAACAATGGCAACCATAATCTGTGATGCCTTTCCTCTTGACATTTTCATATCATAAGGTTCTTCTTTCAACAACTTTGTTGGATTGGGTTGAAGAGTCGAACTAGGATCAGACGATGATTGGGAAGAAGATTTTAGAATGTGGGAGGGACAAGGGTGAGGAGGACATGGATTTGGAATAACAAAGAGGTCAGTAGCAAGGAATGCCTATTTTTTTTTTAGTGTTGTTTTTCTTCAATTCTTGAATTTGTGAACAAAACTCATGGAGGTGTGCACCAAAGGTTGCCCAATTTAACTTTATGCCCTTTGCTTCACAAACCATAGCTTTGGCAAATTGTATGGAGAACCTATAATTGGGAGGTTGAGCTTTAGAAGCCACCTTGCAGTCAAATTCCTCTACTAGCTTAACCTCTTCTTCATTAAGTGTTTGATCATAGTGCCACCCATTCTTGTTTGAACAAGGCCTTAAGCATTTCCAAATCTCTTCTATAGTCGCATGTTCAATAGTTAACTTGAAAATGTTTCTTCCCTTGTTACATAATCCACAATTTGACTCAAACCATGAAGCATCCATAGCCATGGCCATTGCACTTGAGCCCTTGTCCATAAAATAAAAGTTGAAAACAAATGTGTGTAAACAATTACAGACTTGATGCACAATCTCAAACCAAATTATAAACCCAATTTTTTTGATATGCACATGAAACTACTTGAACATTAAGGACAAAATACATAGTATATACTTTGGAGCTTCCTACCAATTGTCGCAAAATTGTGATGTTACTTTCCACAATATTCTTTGAGCATGCAAAAACTACCTTTAAATTGCTAGGTTTCCATGGTTGAAGGTGGGAGATGTTAGGAGGGAAATTTGAACTTCAAAGAAAGCAAGTGGGAAGGAAAAGTAGCTCCATGTGCTTATGCATTGAAGGAACCCAAGTTAGCTAGAAGGAATTCAAGTGAACTAGGTTATAACAAATTATAGGAATCATGCAAAGGCAAGTGTCAAAGAGAGAGCAAAAAATCAAGACCTATGGAGTTGACCATGGTTCAACACCTTTCAAAAACGACACCCTCCATAACCCATCTAGGCCAAACTTTGGCCAATCAAATTACAACATGGCAACTTTACAAAATTTTAATATCAAATAAATTAGCAAAAGTAGGGCAAAAGTCCTTGAGTCCTTTTTCTTGAAAATGGAACCCCAATCATGAATAACCCTTACAAATAGATGGTTAGGTCACAACTTTTTTTTTCAATCCTTGGTTATCAAGTAAAATGTAACAATTGTGGTTTAAGATCTAAAATATTTTTTGAGTGTTGAAATGATGGAAGAAAATAGTCATTCCTCCTTTTTCTTTTGATATTAAAGCAATTTGTTTAAAGGTATAAATTCAAGTGTGTGTAATAGTAGTTTAGGAAATATGTTATTAATAATAAGCCTGCAAATGCATTCCTAAAACCATGTCAAGTTCCAATGAAGATGAACCTATTATTGACATTGACATTCAAATAATTTATGATCAACATATTGTTTGTAGGTTTGATTATCCAAAAAACTTGAATACACCATATGTAAGAGATCTAGTTTATTGGTTCATAGGGTTTGGCATTGTGAATATTGTTGGATTGGATTCTACAAAAGTGCAAATCAATGATATTGTTCTAAAGATTGCTCACATTAGGTTGATCACAAAAACACAATTCTAGGTGAAGATGTGTTAGGGACCAAAAGGATGAGAACAATGGCAAAACTTGAGTGGCAATTCCACTTCATTTCTTATTTTGCATAGAGTAAATCCTTCAAGGTTTGAAATACAAAAGTAGATCCTTGGAGCTAAAGATATTTGGATTCCCAAGGTTGTTAAATCACCAAATCATTTCATTTATTTCTTTATGCCTAGGAGCAAATTTTGGTTCAAGTGGGTGACCAAGATTCTGAAGGTGAAGGTTGGCATTGTGACTTGTGAGTTAAAAATTCTGCCAAGATTTTGACCAAAAGCTATATTGGTGGCAATTGGATAGTTCATATGAATAGAAATTCTCCCCTACACCTTTTGACATTCTTATTTTGAATCTTGTCAAAAGGGAGATCAATGAACTTTTGTTGCATGATGTTTTCTCAAAAAACAAATTGTATGTTTCTAAGACAAAAGTTATAGTCTAATTTGATTCGAATTTACAATAATATATGCCGTGAAACACAAGACTTTATTAGGAGTTTTTGCATTTTATGAGGTCACTTTTCAAAGAGAGCCCAATGTGGGTTTGGTCATATTGAGGATCACTAGATTTGCATTTATCATGATAGTAGGGTTTGATCTTGTTGTGGTAGAGATGAGAAACATTGTTGGTATAATTTAGCGTTGTCCATGTAAATGTAAATCCTACAATGAAATTTATTTACATTCTATGCAAGTGTAAATGTATAATATGCATTTACATTTGTGTAATTGCAAATATAAAATACAAAATGTGTAAGTGTAAAACCGTATAAATTTATTTTATGTCATGTAAATAAGTGTAAGTGTAAAACTAAATATATTTATATAATTTTATGCAGTCCAATAAAACAATGTAAATGTGACAATACAAATACTTATATGATTTTACATGGTTATGTAAAACAATGTAAATATATTGTAACCGAACATGGGGTGACCGAACAACGTTGCTATTCTGATCCTGATCCTGATTTTGTTTGCACCATCACTTGGTTGGCGGCGCATTACTTCTCATTACTAAGATGCTGCATGGCGGCTGCGCTGGTTTGATCGTGGAGGCTCACCACACTTGAAGATGACGACACAGAATTATGGCAAAGGAGGTGCTGGCATTGATGGTTTGAAGCGGTTGGAATGCAGGACAACAATTCAAAGAGGAGGCGGCTAAACGTTGGAACGGGAATCTTGGCAATTCCAAGAGGAGAGCGAAAATTGAGGTCGGGTCCTGAGAGTTGGGAGAGGTAGAACAGGCTAGGCAGTTCAAGAATTGTACAGAGAGGAAGTAGAGAGATTTTTTTTGGAGAGAAAGACAGAAGAAGTGAAGGATTCTTGAGCAGGAGCTTAAGAGAGTGTTAGTGACTGATTTTCTTCCGCTGCGTTGGTGACTAGAGGGTGGCTAACTCTTGAGTTTGGTGAGAGTCAGATCGTGAGTGAGGATCGAGGTTGTAGACCGGGGAAGCTTGGGAATGCACAGGATAGGCAGCTCAAGTGGTCTGCTTTTGGGGGGAGCTCGATCGTAGACAGAATAGTTGTCGGACCACTTGATCAACGTTCTGGGAAAGTGGATGCTTGTGTTGGCGAGGACCTTTTGTGAAATCTAAACTATGAATTTTTATCCTAGAAGTTCTGAGTAGGAAATGTGTCTGCAGAGGTTCGGGCGAGTCTGTTGTGTTCCAGTAATGAATCTCTCATTTGATCTGGATCAGTGATGTTGCTAATGTTGTTCCTTTGATGTGTGTATACTTGATGTTCGCTCTGTCAGAAGCAAGCAGAGCTAGAGGGGTCTGGTTGTTGGTTGGTCCCTCTCTTTTTGGTGACAATATAACAATGTAAAAAATGTGATTTTTACTTGAAGAGTGGAGATTTCATAATGTTTTTGATGATAAGCCAGCTAAATGGCCCATTACGAAAAAAAAACCATCAAAATATACACCCACAACTAATTCATAAGACTTTGCAAGAAGGTATGGTCATTAGAGATAAATAGTAAAATTATCTATAAAGTAAGGAAAACAAACACTAGAACCTTGAGTTTGATCATAAATAGGATGAAATTCAAAAAATTAAAAAACATTAACATTCAAGGGTGGGGCAACTTTAGTTTTTGTGGTGAATTGATTTTCACCTTGTTTTTCCTTTTTTTAGCGCCTCCATTACTGTTCCTACTTGTAAAGCTACTATAAATAATCTTGAACCTTGTGCATTAAATCCTGATTTTCAGCATTTCATTCCCATATTTAATAAAATTTCCTTACTTTATGGATACTTTTAAAAGAAAGGTTTGGGGTGAAATGAGGCCCAAAGACAAGGTAACTTTATAAATTTTAGTATTTACATTTACACTTACATGCCCCAAAACATTTACATGAAGCCATGTAAGTGTATTTGACAAATATTTACACTGGCCTCGTGTAAGTGTAAAAAAATAAAAATACACTGCAACATGATAAATGTAAGTGTTAAAAATTTGGATGTGTAAGCATAAATGATTTACAATTACACTGGATTTATACACTGTATATATGGCTATTGACACTTACACGCACAACACTAATATAAGTCATATTGGATTCTTTATAGAAGTAACAATTTGGTTGAAAATCAAACTTGGATATAATGGAAGACAATGGACATTCATACAATCATACACGTTAGTGAATCTAGGGTTTTTTCATGAGTTTTTGGCCTTTTGAATCAACTTGAAAATTAGAGAATCATTAAAGGAAGATTACATCTATTCTTCGAATAAAATTTGTGTGGATACTTGTGGAAGTTGAAGTGAAATCTTATTGTGCACAATTTTACAAACAAAGATTAGATATTGAAATTAAGATTGGGACCTCATATTGAGGAGTGGGTTTTTTGGAAAAGGATTTCACATATTAAAAAAATCCGTAAATTCACCCTTTTTTCACCCTGTTTTTAGGCCTCTTTTTACCCTCTAACCCCTCTTTTAGTGTATCCGTAAAATAAGGAAAATTTATTAAAACTTAATATGAAATGTTGAAATTCAACATTTAATGCACAAGGTTCGAAAGGAATTATAATAGGTGTAAAGGTAGGAGTAGTGAAAATATATGTAGTAGCAAGGTGCTCAAGAAAAAAGAAAGACAATTTTAAATTCAAAAAACCATCTGAATTTCACCCCCCTCTTAATGCTTATTTATTTCTTTGCAATTTTTTTAACCTCACCCTGTTTATGACCAAATTCAGGGAATGGGTGTTGTCTTTTCTTAACTTTATTGGTAGATCAATTATGTTGGACTTTATAACACAAATTTTTATGGCAAATTAAGTTGGAGGTTTGTAAGTAGAAGTGATGTAGATCACAAGTGGGTTTCACATCACGTAAGGATGTGATTCCATATGCATATTAAAGTGCTAAAAGCTTTTCACATGACTTTTCACATGAATTATTATGTGTGAGTCAATGCACATTAATGTGCCAAAAACTTTCACATGACTTTTCATATGAATTATCATATGTAAGTCAATGCAAATTATTGAAATAATGATCGAACCATTATGAAATCCAACTACCAAGTAAATTACCAAACTTAACCATTAAATAATTACATAAATAATAATTTAATTATATCAAATCACAGTGATATCAATTATAATATTAAAATAATAAATTTCAATTCGTTGAATCAAAGTTATTAAAAATAAAATTTTAAATTTGAAATTTTTTACAAAAATGTAAGGTACCCTTTTAATTTAATTTTAGTAAGGTACCATTTTCCAAAGAAAATGCTACCTTACCCTTCCATAGGATCCCTGAAATTTGAAATGTGAAACTCTACTTGAGGGTAGTGCATTCAACTATAAATAAAAAAATTCAAAAAGTTTTTTATGCATGGAAGAAGTTCTTTATTATAATTTTAAAATAATAGGTTACAACTTGTTGAATCAGAGTTATTAGAAAATAAATTTCTAAATATGTAAGGTACACTTTTAATTTAATTTTTAGTAAGGTACCATTTCCCTAAGAAAAGGCTACCTTACCCTTCCATAAGATCCTTGAAATGTGATATGTGAAATTCTCCTGGGGGTAATGAATTCAACTACAAATACGAAATTAAAAAAGTTCTTTATGCATGGAAGGACCCCAGTACAGGCTCTTTCATGATTTGAGATCTGTGCCCGAGGTCGAGGGAACAGGTCAAAAATCACCAAAGAGCCTCTACTCACGAGTCACGACCTTTCCCTATGCAAAGCAAGCCTGGATTTTTTCACTTTTTAGAAATAGTGACAGGCTGGCTGGTACCTTTCATGGCAGAAGATCCCCCTTATGAAAACAGGTTTCTTCAGGCAGGTAATTGACTTGAAAATCAAAAGGAAAAATCCAATGGATGCTTTAGGTATGTGTAGGTTCATGATAACCTTCACCTCAAGATGGGTAAGAGTATGATGCACAACGGCAGCGTAGTTGGTCAATGAGAGACAATCATTTCCTGCTACTGCCCTGTAGAAGGGCCCTGCTAACATGTGTGCCAGCGTGTTTTACCCAATTTTTTTGGTCCTTGGTGGCAACCATCTAGAAAAATGTTTAGCCAAATTTGGGTACATACCATATATAAAAATTAAAAAGCCAAGGATATTTTTATATTCTTAGCTACCTAATGAATCTTATCACTAATATCTGAGGATTTGAGATTTTTTAATTTCGAAATATGGTGAGTTTGGGTCATTTTCCCAATGATAAATTGTTTGTATAGTTAAAATTCTTTGAAAAGTAATAGTTTTCAGGTTCAAATTTGCCGAAGGTTCGCCAAAAATAATAATCACTATGCACATTTCCAAGCCCCAAACAGTTTAACGTTGTTTATCTGCAAATCTTCATCCAAAAAGTACTGTACATGGGCATTTTCCTGCTGCTATCAGGCACTGTTAAAACCCTCTTGCAAAGGTCTTGTAAAATTAAATAAAAAACTGGGACATAGTTGAAAGGCAAACTTCCAAAGCTGACTGTGATGAATGATAAATAAATAAATAAAGGAAATACGCCAGGCAAGGGAACAAGAGAAGAAAAAAGAAAGGACCAAAGTCCAAACAAAAGACCACACCTGAAAGTGCAGAACACACAATGGGGAGCCCCTAAGAGGAGAAAACACAAAACCTAGGACCTAACCCATCACCTGAAGCACGAATCAAGTTGTGCAAGGAGATGGGCTATGGAGGTACCCAATTGAAAGGTGCTTTTACAAGGTAGACCATCGGCTCCACCCCTGGTTCACAACTTACAAAGGTGTAATGCCGTGCTGCTAACGGCATTAGCTTGCACAAGTGGGATTATCCTGAGCAGGATGCATGTTCCCTTGCTCCTCAAGCTCTCTTGTGATGTCGCACAATCGTGTAGCAGCACATATGTAGCATGCCAGTGACGTATGTATTTCACCATAATGCCATCAGAATGAAGCTCAGCATCAATGTTTCTTTGAATACAAAATATGTTTATCTTATAAAGCTACATCCAGTAGTGATGCAGGTGTTGACAAATTGTGTTTTTCCTTCAGATTCAATGGGCTCTTGTTTGTATCTCAACTATTTTCTTTTCAAGACAACACCTTTTCCCCCACTGCATTGGGGAGTTCACATGGCCCCACAGCTCTTGGGGCTCTTTTCCAGAGTATTAAACCTTATTATAGTGCACGTGTGAGACCATGTCCAAATTTCAATATTTTCCAAAAATATTCGGGTAGGATGATGTGGGGCTCGTGGTATTTGTGATAGGGTCATACGTGTTTTGAACACACAATTTTTCTCTGACCATAGTACTATGCTGCTTCCAAGCAAGCAGCAAAGGATTCTGTGTTACGACTGCAGTACATTGGCAGCTTCTGCACTTTCATGTCAAATATTTGATATATTTAAAAGTTTTCAACACACAGGTCTGATATTTTTCCAAAAGTTTGACAAAATACAAAATAATTTGATTTATTCTCAAGCTGCCCATTTAATATGGTAATAATTTAATGACTCTACTTCTATAGGAGAGACCAGGGAAGCAATGTAGTTTTCATTTTCTCTGACACTTCGAGGAATGTTCACCCAGATGTCCTGGGTTATTACAAATGTGTGAGTGTTACGTGTTACTAGCATGGTTTGAATTTGGCTGTCTTCAAATGTGACTTTTATGATTTTGAGGAAAATCTTGGCATATAAGTCTGATTTTTTTTCAAAAATTTGACAAAATACAAAATGATTTTATTTATGCTGAAGCTACCCATGTACTAAAGTAATAATTTAATGGCTTTACTTCTATGGGAAAGACTTGAGAAGTAATGTAGTTTTCATTTCCCTGACACTTTGAGGGATGTTGTGTCTTGGGTTATTTCAAAAGTGTGAGCATTAGGCTACACGATATTGTGAAAGTGTGTGTTCATTTTCTGAACCATGAAAGTATGAGGGTTGTCAAAGAATGAGAGTTACATACTATTGTTCCTATGAAAGTGTGAGTTCATTTTCTAAGAACTTCATGGAAGATTTCTACAATGATTTCTGTGTGGCCTTTTCCATCTTGTAAAAAATTGTGTCTGTTCTTTTTCGTGTTGTTGTAGGTAGTGTTATAGTGCATAATTGACCATGGTAAACCAGCACCCACCAGTACACCATGAAGGATGAATGGTGAGCGGTCGGGAAACAGTTTTCTATTGAGTTCAAGTTTTCTCACTAACCATGGTGGTTAGCTCAATTGCTTTTCTTTTCTACTTACCAACCAACAACTTGCAAGCAGATTGTTAGTAGGTAGGTACTAAATACAGCCCTTACCTATGTAAAAACCATCTACTTGCCAAGTAGTTACCTATTTTCTTACCTATTGACCTATAAATGAGATCTATTTCCAACAAAATTCGTTCCCAAGGCAAAACCAAATAGTAACTCAGTTGAGTTCATCCCACAACTGAGGAATAATGGGCATCCAGTGGAAGGTGGGCTGGTGGGTGCTGGTTCACTGTGGCCATAATGATCCATCTTAGGCTTTTCAAAAACATAATGCACACCACCTTGAGCATTGCTCTTTCGAAAAGATCACCATTATTTTATCTCGATGATACTCAATATATATCTAATGGATACCAACCAGGTATCATAGGAAAAACTTTATAAATAAATAAAAACCATGACAATTTTGACACCGTGTAAAGCTCACGCCCTGATTAGGCTTTACCCTACACTTCTAGTTCTCTTACATGACACAAATGGACAAATCTTCATGGTCCACCTGACATAACCCTCGTTCAAAATCCACATTTCCATTACGCATTGTGCCATTAAGATTTGTAAATCAACATACCCATTCTGCCAAATCTTCTGTACTTATTATCATGAAGTACAGATAATCTCTTATACTTGCTTCATAAAATATACATCTTTTAAAAAGCATGATAACCATTACATAATGGAATGTGCTGGGTAAAGGCCATTGTGCATATTCAAAAGAAATTGCTTTATCTGCTAGGCTTGCCCAAATTCCCCACAAGCACCTTACCCGACACAGGGGCTTGTATTGGCCACATTCCATAACACATGAAAACCTTAGACATTTTTCTTAGTTTATAATTTGGAGGTATGCTTATAGAACATAAAATCCTGTGAAGCATACCAGAAAATGAAATGCCTACAGGCATGGAGATTCTGTTTTCCAAAATGCCTCATTGTTTTTAATTGTTTTTCTTGCAACATGTGGTGGGTACCCTTCAAATACCCACCATGTATCTTGGGATTAAAAATTATAAAATTACATCAATTTTTATGCTCAGTAATGCCTTTAAAGCAAGGGAGGCTTGAAAATAAGCCTCCCTTAGCTTCGCCTCTAGTGGGCATTTAATTTTGGGACTCCCCATCCCTTGATTAACCTTCATTATTTTAACCAACAAGTTTTTGTTTAGGCAAATTATTGGACCCAAAAGATCATATTCAACCCCCTTTAGTTAATTTAGGCTATTGGATTGGGTCATAATCATCACATTACCACAATTGTGGATGGCTTTGAGGCTACATATAACTTGATTAATGACAAAGTAGGATAGTTGCTTGTAACAACAACCACAGGTACTGTTCAATATCATAATCCAATCCTATTTGAGAGGTGGTCACATCAATTCCCTTTCATTGCTAAAGTGTTTTTCACGTTCAAGTTCCCTTCCTTGATTGATTCGTTGACTATGTTTGATGTTATCATTTTTTTCATCATTATCATTTTGCAAGGGCCTTGGACATTTGTTGCTTTCTTTGGAATCTAAATTAAGATCTTTTTGTCACCACAATCTATTATTATTTATTGTTGTATAGCCTTCAATGTTGGGAACAATATTACTATGTAAGCTTTTTAACATGTGCCATTGCTTTTGCACATAAAATTGTGCATTGTTGTAAGAAAAGGCTAAAATGTTTGAAGCTTTGTTGATCAAACAATGAGATTTGTTCAATTCAACTTGGAAATGCAAATCAAGCAACAATGTTGAGCTTCACAACTAGGTACAATTTTGATTCCAAACTTGAAACTTTTTGTTTTTACCACAAAGCAAGTCACAATCTAAGTGTGTTTTAGTTGTCAAGTGTGCGTTGTGAGTCTTGGTTTTTCTCATTGTCAAACTTATTGTGTTGAATGCACATTGTGAATCTTAATTCTTTTTATTTTCAAACTTAAGTTACACGGGTTTAGTCTATTTAAGTGTGTTGGGTGTGGGTTTGTCAATTTGTGTTTTTATTTTGTCATTTTTGTCCAACCATTGCACATTTTAAATCATCATGGAATTGTTATTATAAAGACTACCATTGAAGTTACACAAATTGAACTTTGTTTTTGCACTCAATTTAAATTTATAGAGTTTGCCACCATTATTTCATTTATTGAAGTAAGGCTAGCTCATGATGGATTGCAATGGAATGAAATAGTTCTATGATTTTTTCGAAGTGCCTAAGAATCCCCACAAGCATTGGAGTAATTGTATGGGTTGGAACATGGATAAGGCCATGCACAATATGAAATTTAGATTTAGTTGGTTGGCAGTGCAAAAAAATAAGTTTTATTTTCATTTCATGTAATGAAATGACAACAATTAACTATTAAATTTGGATTTGTGTCCATGTGTACATTGTTAAAGAATAGAAATCAATTTCCATTCTTTTGACCTTAAAGTTTGATTTGGAATTTTTGCATGTTAGTAATTTGATGAAGATGATCCTAGATGATTTGCCTATTTTTGGTGGCCTTTTGAGGTTAGATTTGGAGTTGACAATGTCATTACTTTCCATGGTAATGTGATGGGTGTGATGATGTAGTTGAAGGAAAAACATGTTATGGTTGTCATTCATTGAGGCTTTGATCGTTGGCTTCCCTATCATCAAGTCACCAAATTCCTTAACCTTCTAACACTAGGCAAGTGTCAGCCCCCATACATGGTCTTACGAACAATCTATTCCTAACTTTTCATGCTTGGTGTGCATTTTGCCACTCATAATAGAACAAATTTAGCCATGTAGACCTTGTTTTAATTATTTTTATTTTAAAAATTGAATCATTGTTGCATTCAATTTACATTTATTACGTTCAAAATTTGAAGTGGACCTTTAAAAAGAGGAAATTTGTTGAGTTCATGGAACACAAGGTATAAATTTTTTTTAAACCATGAAAATTTGGTGGATTTTTATGCTTTCACATATGAAATTGATTTTGAAGGACACTATAAGGAATTTGTGTATTTATGATTGGTTTTGCAAATATATTTTAATCATAAATGCCACATGTGATTGCAAATTCCTTTGGTTGTTTTTGACATATTACATAAAATTTTAGTCACAAAAGACATTATATGGCATTTAGTCAAAATGACAATCATATTGAAGTGCAACTAACATGAACTTTTCATCCAACTAATCAGTTGATGTGGTTCAATCATTTAGAACTAGTTTTTATAATTAAAATGTGTAGTCACATATGTTTATGTGACACATTCATTTGCAAATAGTTTTATGATTAAAGGGGATGCTTAAGTTTATTAACCATTGAAATGTTGACATGTGGCTAGTTTAAAGTTGAACAATTGGGCCCACCATGTGGCCTACCTAGGTTGGCCTAAGCTAGGTTACTTAACCTAATTAACTTAAGGTGTTTGAGCTAGGTGGCATAACCTACTAAGCCTAGTCGTTAAGGTTAAAAATATGGGTGAGAGAGCTTAAGTGGATTAGGTTAATCACCTTGGCCTAAAGTAGGCACCTAAATCACTTAGAATAGACTATGGTAGACATGTTGCAATAGAAAGGATTTGATCCCTTCACCTTCACATTGAAAAGCAAAGTGCCTATTATTGCATCAACTTTTTTTTTTATAATATCAAATGGAACCAAATTTTAATAAATTTTTTTTTTACTAACCTACCTAAATGACATACTCATCTTACCCTAGGTTATGTAAGCTACTTAGGGCCTGCTTAGGTTACCTACTATCACAAACTTGCCCCTTACAAGGTTTAATGCTTTTACAACATTTTAACAATGTGTTCAAAGTTAAATGTTAACCAAATGGTGATATAATCATTGATATGATGTTGTGATTGCATTGTAACACATTATGATGATCAAACATTGTGTTACAATGCCATGACAACATTATGTCAATAATTTGTCAACATTTAACCAACATTTAACCTTGAACACATTGTTCAAGTGTTGTAAAGGCATAAATACATGGAGGAGGCAAATTTGTGATGTGAATAAAGGTTACCGAAGGCCTACTTAGGTTACTTAAGGCACCTTGGGGTTGCCTAGGCTACCTTGGAACTATTTAAGGGCAACCTAAGTGCTACCTAGGTTTATTTAAGTTACTTAGATCACCTTGGGGTTGCCTAGGCTACCTTGGGACTATTTAAGAGCAACCTAGAGGCTACTTAAACTACCTATGGGTTATTTAAACTACTTTAAAATTATTTAGGTTACTTAAGGGCCATTTAGAAATCACCCAAAAGCTAATTAAGCCACTTAAATATTATTTGGGGGTTATTAAAAGTTTGTTTATAATACCTAAGGACTTAACTAGGGGTTGCCTAGGGCTTGTTTAGGTTGCCTAGGTTACTCAAAGGCTACCATGTTATTAAAGGTTATTTAAGAGATGTTTAAGTTAACTAAGGTACCTAGGGCCCTATGTAGGAGTTGTTCAAGCTACCTAGGTTGTTTAAAGGCTACCAAGGGGATTCTTAAGTTACCTACGGTATTTAAGGTACCTAAAGGTTTCTTAAGCTATTAAAGGTTATTTAAGGGATGTTTAAGTTAATTAGGGTACATAGGAGTTTCAAAGATTAATTAAAATACCTTAGGGTCTACCTAGGAGCTGTTTAGACCAAATAGGGTACTTATAAGCCTATCTAGGTGATGTGTAGGCAACTTAAATTATTGAAGGGCTCACTACGGGCTACCTAGACTTATTAGGGTACTTGGGTGCAAACAAAATCAAATGAACTAATGACGTTACTTTAAAAAAAAACTACATGTTTTTTTGCCCAAAAACAACTTTATCATACAAATGAATTTTTGAACAATTATTTTGCAAATTGTTATAATGAATGATTATAATTGCCTAAGTACATAACATGTTTTTTTAAAATAATTTTTGAATAAATATGAATTTTTGGAATTGTGTTGATTCCTAGTAAATTGATGGAGTGAAAATCTATGAAGTTGATCTTTATAAGATGTTTTTGGACCCCAATTAAAAAATATGATACTAACAATGGTCATGTGTTCAAGGTTTTTTTGGACACAATTTATTATTTTAGTGATGTTTTGCAAATAATGTGGTGCTTAATTGCAATGTTGGCAATGAATACATTACATTTTGATTTTATGGGTGCCCATATATGGTTCACAAGTGTGATTTAGTGACAAGTGCAATTTCTGTTGTTTCCCACATTGATTAAATGATTGTAGTGGAAAATGTGAAACAACAATGTACTTTAATTGCAAGTGGCCCCATTGAAAAACTTGAGTGCCAATTTCCCACACAAGAAAATATGAATGTTATTGGGGTCATTTATGTTAACTTTGGGTGCAACCTAATGTTGCCACACATTTGAGCATTTGGAAAGCTCATTATTGTTTTGGAAAGAATGTGGGATTGAATTAGGTGTTTGTTTTGCACCACTTTTTGATGAAAAATTACTGGACTTGCAAACATTGTTTTTCAAGTTGACTATGTTGGCTAAGGGCCATGTAACCATCAAGCCTCCCTTCAATTGTAATCCTTGTACCAAAATGTGAAGCATCAACTTGCACATTAATCAACTTGAAATCCAATATTAGTTGTCAGAATGGCTCAAGCACATCAAATTTGTCAAATTGAAAATGGTCATGAGAAGTGTAGAATTGAGAGGTTTATTTTTATAAGTTAAGTTTCATGAATAACAAACTTAGAGCTCAATTAACAACTCACCTAGATCAGTTGTTAAAACGTTTGGCTATAAGTTTTTCATTTTGGACACCTTTCCTTTTGTTGAGTAATTTGGGCTTGGAATGTGGCAAAGGCAAGGAAGGTAATATAAACAATAGAATTTGTGACTCCCATCATAATTTTTACAACATCTAGATCACTTTTTTTACCCTTTGTTACAAATTTTGTTGTTTATGGATGAAATTGAAATATCACACCATTTTTAATTTGTTGTATTTTGGATCATTGTGCTCATGTTTGTTGGTTTCTTTACTTTGTTCATTTTGGCACTTATTTTGCAATTTGCCTTGTTGATTTGATTTTATCATAGAATTGTGTGACATTTATGCATCCTGATTTGTTTGAATTGTGTATGCAATATTGATGTTTGGGATGGCAAGTACATTTTCCATTGTAGTGGGTAGGGTCTTCAAACTTAAGACTCAATCCCCCTAGAAAATTTCTTGTTGTCATGTTTTATTTCCTCTTGTATGGCATTGCCATTTTTTCTATCTTTAATTGCATTTGGTTGCCATTTTTTTTACATGCATTTTGACATGGTTGTCAATTTTCTACATAACATTTTACTTGGGTGCCTTTATTTGTGCTCGACATTGCAAAAATTATAATAACCTTCTTGTTTTTACTCAAAATTGGGGTTAGTAGCATTTTTTTGTTCTACTAGAATTTAGCTTACAATATGTTTTCATGGAGGCGCAAATTGTTTTTAGAAGAGTATCTCAAAGAGATTACATGACCATTCCTTTACTAACATCTTTTTAATTTACCTTTTGATTTACATTAAACGTGCTTGAGGTCATGTGTGGGGCTAGGTTCAAATGCTTGGTTGTTCGCCCGCTTAGTCATTCTTTTCTTCTGCTTGGCTTCAAATGTTTTTTCCACCACATTGCACATGAGGTTTGGTCTTTCCCATCCTTTAGTCATTGAGATGTCTCATTGCATTTGTAACCAACCTTTTGATCCTATGGGGATCCACATTCTTCATTACGCGCATGGTGGGAAAAGGATGGCTTCACATAATGTTGTGTGAAATGTTTTCATGACCATTGCGAGAGATGTGAGATTTTATGTCTTGCGAGACCAAACCCACGTCCTTTTATTCCTTGCCCTGCAATATTCATGTCATTGAATTGACATTGTGTTATATGTTGATGGTGTTTGCATGTTGGTAAAATTGTCATTGTTGACCCAATTGACTTGATTTGGTTTCATGGGTTATTATTTCTTGTGGGGTTATGGCAATAGTTGGAGCTCAAGTGAAACATGATATTTATTGTGATTGGTTCTAGGTGGACATGCTTTTCCCTCTAGCTATAGAGGTTTTCAAATGTTTACACCAATAGGTGAGAGGGTTTCTTCATTGATGTGCCAACATGGTGTGGGGAGCGAAGGGCACTGAAGGTTCTTCTTTCTCAATTTTGCACACATTTCATAGGCAAAGGGTGTTAATGACTCTACATCGTGCACAAGTCATTTCTATTTGAAACATGCTATTGTAGTAGTGAACGTTTTTCTAGGCTAGGTGTCTTTTGAAGAGGTCTCCCCCTCTCTTTATTTGATATGCTTCTTGTGGCAAGAGGGGGTTCTCCACTTGATGTTCTCCTTGTTGTTTGCCTCATTAGGTGGTTCTTTTGTCTTCTTGGAGGTGGGTTCTTCCATTTTGTTCCTTAATTTTCCCCCTTTTTTGGGTGCTTTGGTTTATTTTTTATCTGCAAGGTTTCATCATCATTTCATGTGCCAAATCAATGGTAACCAATATTTCATAGATGGGCCCCATAAAAGTAGCCCTCTAGAAGTTGACATTGCGAATTTAGTTATAATAATAATTCTGTCTTTACTCAAAATTGGAGCTCATTACTTGATTTTTCCTCTGCCAGAATCTGGTTTACGATATGCTTTTTCTGTGCCAAAGGAGTGGTTGTCCATATTTCGTAGAAGGGCCCCATAGAAGTACTTACACGTGCAACTGTTGCTGGTTTGAACTTTGAACTTGCCATTAGGGGCACGGAGCCATTGAGTAACGAGTCAATGGGTTTCTGTTTCAACTTGCAACGAACATTTACGTTTTTAAAAGTTTATTGTATGATTTGGTGTCTTTCTTACTTTCTAGTGAGTAGCAATAGCGTCATAGTCTTGTCACCAATTACTTGGTTTGACATTTAGTGACCTGGGATGCCATCAGGCAGTTCTGGGGCGTGAGAACAATCCCACTGACATTGGGATCACTTACCACCTTTACAAAAGTAAGCATAAGGTCAAAATAAGGCATTTTATTAGATTCGAGTTGATCACTACTTTTATGCAGCTTACTATGCACAGTGACAGCTTAGGCTGCATAAAAAAGTTCCAACAAAACGGAATAACAACCCGCCCTTCCTCCCCCCCTTTCACCCCAACAGGCTTTTCTTGTACAGGACTTTTTGTTTTTGTTTTTTTAAAGAAATGGTTTTGGAGGTTTACAATCGCTTCCAAGGGAGAAAAATATAATAAAAATTGCCATATTTCTAAATTTGGTTCTCAGTGTGTAGCCAAAAATATCAAAAAATTGATATTTCATATCTAGTTTATAAGCAGACTCAGCTAAATCATCCTAGGCATGATTGCCACTTCTTCTACATCATCCTATCTATGTAATATTACATCTAAGGTGATATATAATATTAAATAGGTGATAGCTTAATGTTAAGTGAATGTTAGCTTAACATAGAAATTTCATGATAAGTAATAAGTTCAAGTTTTTGCTGACTTGACGTCCTTTAAATTCTCCTTTTTACTTCCCAATAGGCTACTTTTGTACATTTCTTGCATCTGTGGTGTGCTTATAAATAAAGTTTTTGCTGCCTTGACGTCCTTTAAATTCTCCTTTTTACCTTCCCAATAGGCTACCTTTGTACATTTCTTGCATCTGTGGTGTGCTTATAAATAAAGTTTTGCAGGGTTCTGATGATGAAGTCTTAAGTCCTAAATGAGGGACATGATGTGAATATGATATTCAACACTAAAGTCCCTAACACCAAGTGCGAATGCACCTTTACTTAATACTGTTGCACGCTTTGGCCTCTCGGATGGATCTCCTCCCTCCCTCCCTGAGTCCTCAGCGCTGCGATTGGTTTTAGTCTGGTCTGTTCAAAGCTTAATTCCTTATTAATTGGATGGTGCCAGAAAAATATTTAGGAACAAAGACTCTCAGTAGTATTCATCATGGATTTCAGTGGTTCCCTGCGCCGGGGGAAGAAGAGGAGGACTGGAGAAGCCGCTGATTATTCATGGGCATCAGAGAAGATCCAAGAGGAATTGAGCAGAGGAATTCAAGACCAAGGGTGGCATCTGCGGAAGATACTCCTCTCGTCAACTCGGCCATCTTCTGAATCTCAGTTGCAGTGTGCAGCAGGTGCTGCTGATACAGGGGAGCTGCTGGGGCTAGGGCGGCAGCAGCAGCAGCTGGAAGCACCTCCTGTTGACAATATGAACTGGTCGCAACAACTGGCCATGCAGCTTGCTGGTCGCAAGATTTTGAGGAGATCTCTAACGGCTAAACTTCAGAATTCACAGGACAGGTGCCATGCCCTCGGCCTCAAACAGTTGCAAACTAGTCCAAGCCTGCAGGCAACAGTACCCAAAAGCCAGGAGGCCGCATTCAATATTCCTAGGTACTCAAAACATGATATTGAGCACAAGAGTTCAGATGAACCTGCTAGTCTGGATTCTTTGGACATGCAACATCCCAGCTGTTCCAAACTCATGAAGCTGCAGCACAGGCGTAATTTGAACTCTCTCCGAACTCCGGAAAGAACAGTGCCAGACTCGAGCTTGCTGACGACTAGCTTGTTTGATGAAGCTGCACAAGCAGCTTTTTCTTCTCGGAGTTCCATGAGCTGCTTCCTCAGCAACTCTCGAAAAACCAGCTCGATTTCGAGACTAGTTGATCCTTCAGGTAATGTTAGAATCCATGCTGATATTCTAGCTATAACTATAAATGCTTTGCTGTGCAGCCAGGTAGATCATATATATATCTTCTGCAAAGAGGAAAGAGAAACCGCTAGAAAGCACGCAAGTGAGCAGATTCTGATTTGCTATGTGCAGGCGATGATCTTGCAGGCCTAGATGAGTCATTGAACATGCTAGCTTCCGACTTGGAACCCGTGACGCAAGGACAGAACTTCCAACGGTTGAAATCTGCACTGGGAATATTGGACACAGATGCAGCTGGGTGTGAGCTTCAAGCCAATTTAAACATGGACATCTCTGCAGCTCATCACAACAAGAAGGAGCAGCCGATCACGGCGGTCGTATCTAAAGCGTCTGCGCTTCCTCAAAGCTCGTCCAACTCCAACCATATGAAAATGGGTGCAGCACGCGGCCACTTACGTCAAGAGAAGAATCACAACTCTAAAGGAAAGATCACTAGGCACTGCAGCGACTTGGTTAATGCCCGGCCGTCAAGACGCAATCCAATTCCTGTGAAACGAGAAAGGTACGAGACTCGTCTCTCTTTCCAAAACTGATGAGTCCTACTTCATGACACGTACAAGGACAAAGTGCACATCTGGAGAATTTTGATCATTTTGGTGGCCGGTTTATACATTCTTGAAGTGGCCGGAATCACGTCTTCCACAATTGTAACCCATTGCAGCCGGTGCTCTCGCAGAGAATTAGCTCGTGGTGAGGAATCTCATGAGGAAGTCGTGCAAGTTCTGTACCAGCGGCTGCGACCAGTAGTCGATCACGTCGTCAGGAAGACTAGGATTCCAGAAGATGGGCATCAAAGATGGAAGAAATACGGGAGCAAAGCCATCCGAAATGCATACTTTTGCAGGTAATATGTACGTAGCTCCTGAATGAAAAATTTCAATTGATCTCAACTTAAGACTTTGAATTCAATTCAAGTGGCAAACAATGTCATTCAATATTTTCATTCGAACGGAACTTAATTTCTGTCAGATTGATTCATGTTTTCTTCATCAATTGATCGTCACTGGTAGTGCGCAGCAACGACGTGAAGCCCAAGTCAATTGCTACAACGTGATCTAATTCTTGCTTCTTGAATTCCGGTTGCTGGTTTGGGTTTTGTATTCAGTATAGCTAACATTTGACTGTTTGGTGTAAGCCCACGCACAATATTAGTACCGCACTGTAGGATCAGAGTCCTGGACCGAATTATACTTGTATGCACTGCGAGAAGTTGCTGATAAAATATTGTTTCTTATATGGTGTGTGTGTCTGACTCCTACGTCGACAGAGCATACTACAAGTGCAGCTCCCAGGATTGCAGTGCGAAAAAGATTGTGCAACCTACAGACGAGGACCCTTCAGTCTTCAGAGTCACCTATATGGGTACTCACACATGTTCCAAGAACAAACATAGATCAGAGTCTGCTGCGCCTGTGCCAGAACGTCCAGTTAATGCAACAGCTGCAACAGCGCATGCAGATGAAGTCGAATCTCGCGAAGCAGCACTGGACCATCTTGATCATCAGGATCAGGATCATCAGTACTCATCCAAGCTGCATACTACTGCACCTGCAAAGGTCGATCAAGCAGCAGCACGCCAAGTTAAAGAGCCAAAAACTACACTTAGAGCTGCTGCTGCTGCTGCCGCTTCATCAGTAAGGGACGAAGGCGATCAGGTCGAGAACCAGCTTGAACCAGGCCTACTAATATTGTCTGATCGAAAGGCCGATGACGCCTCAAATGCACATTTAGCTGCAGCACCAGGCGGAGCTTCGACTGAAGATCAAGTGGGCGTAATTGAAGAAAAGACACTTGACCAGCTACTTCTGCAGCAGCAGGAGGCAACAGATTTCTCTGCTTGCAGCTGGTCACAACGTCTTGCAGCTGGATCCTGCACGGCGCATACGGAAGAAGAAGAGCTCACCATGATCAGCTCTGATCTAGACAATTTTGCAGATCAAGCGCTCTCCGCCACCAGTGATATTTCGTCTAGCTGCAGCAGGTCAGAACTAGCTGATCAGTCCGGAGCTCCTGAGACTGCACAGCATGACATGGAGATCATGATCAATACTAGTCATGCCAGTGGCCGAGATAATAATATTCTTCTTCCTGCAATTAGCATGATCAATTTTGAAGAATTTGATACACAACTTGACAGGGACGTCGATAGGCTGTTAAGACAAATTGATGAAGCTTTCAGTTTTCAGGAATCTATGTTTGATCACTGGGCAGATGATCTGTTGGACATCAGTGCTTTCTGCTCTGCAGGCAACAATTTACTATAGCATTCCATAGAATCAAATCACCTTGACCTTCAAGGTGATTACTGGTGCCAGTTGTGGATAAATTGATTTTTTTTAAATTGTGAAATTAATTTTCTTTTCAAGAGCACTTTGTGTTTAAAATGTTGTCAAATATTTTAAAGAAAAACTTTAAAGATTTTTTTAATCAGAGACCCACCCTGAACTGTGCATTTCATTATGCTTACAGTGTCCCCACCCACACATACTCTAAGAGCATGTTTTGGATATAGAAGATTAAAAGCTTGTTGGTTTGGTTAAAACATGGTTTCAAGGGATTATAGCAAACTTCACATTTGCACAAGATGCAATAGAATGCACAAAAGCCATAGCAAAGTCTCAATCCTGTTGTGGATTGTCTAGATTGCTTGATTGTTTTCCATGGCTCAATCTCCATTGCTATTGATTGGTTAGATTATCTCACGAGTCTACTTGTTTTGGTATTAGTGATTTTTTATTGTTTGTAATTTTAATTTCTAATTTAATATGGGTGAGGCTTGGGATATGTAAATAAGTAGTAATGAAAGTGAGAAATATTGATGCAAAGCTTGAATTTCCCAATTCATATGGTTGGGGATACTCTCAAAACAACTCCAACCCCATCATTTGAGTCTTATTATATAATTATATTTATCACATCCAATGTGGTGTAAAATTGTTTTTCAATCCCCACTCACAAACATACAAAATAGGACAATATAAGATGAGAGACTATTTGAATTAAGCACTCAAACTAATTGTTATAGTTGGCAAATTCTGAACAAGATTTATTGACACAAATCAACATATAAATATTATATTTCATCCAAATTATGCTCTACAAGGCACTGTTGAAACCAAGACATGTAATACTCATGATAAACATGTCAACCAATTTAACACATCTTTACTATGAAACATCCATGGTCACCCTGGAACTTCTTTACGTTTTCATTTAACCAATGTTCAAACCAGAAATGCAGATTAGTCTAATTTAATATGGGTCTAATTAAACCCTAAACCCCCAACCCACCCAAATCATATCAAATCATATTAGAAGCCAATTAAATAGCGACTTGCCACAATGAAATTTGAAACTTGTCTTTTAAACTCACTTTTTCATCAATCATGGTTTCTTAAATTAAAATAATTTTCAGGACCACTATGTGCATCCTGATGATATGAAATTTTCATCAATAATAATTTCATAAATAGTGACCTTTTATATTGCCATGAAAGGCATGGCTGCAAAATGACTCATCAATGACAATTTGCCTGCCAAGTTATTTACTAACCTTTAAATCAAATCTTTCTACCATAATTACCATGTATGATTTACTTCTCAAAAAAATGTTGCCATTTTTTGCACTTGTTTTCAAGTTTTTTCATATTAGACTTGCTATTTGTAATAAAAATCCATGTGCACCTTGGTCCTAGCTACAACAATGGATGAGGTGTTGGAATGACATTGAAATTTCCTTTTTTCTCCCCTTTAAATATTATTGCACATTGAAACTGGGTAAAAGTAAACAACGCCCCAAAAAAATTGTAGTCACAAATATAGTTTTTCTACATTTTGTAACTTTGGAGTCATATGGACATGACATCTTGGATTTGTCTTGTTCTTTTTAAGTGTATTTGATTACCTTTAGACTTAAACTAGAGAATTCACTAAAAAATTCAAACAAAAATTGAGGAAATTGAACATATGAAGTATATATATGATGAAATAATACTTCTCATGGACTATGAAAAAATATGTATATATTTCAAAAGTAAAGTTGTGGGTGGAAATTTTTGATGATTTTTTTTGTGGTGAATGTTATTGATATACATCAATTAAATCTAGGGAAATTTAGAATTTTTTTTAGTTTAAAATTTATTCCAAAAATATGTTTTTTTCCACTTTTTGAACAGTAAAAGCAAAAAAATTTATGTGCTAAATAGGACAAAAATTAGTGCCGTTGGAAAGAAAAAAAGAGTTTATAGTTGGGCATGGTTTTATTTTTCCATTTTTGTTTCATTTGATCATATTTCTTATAGCTTGAAATAGAAGTCCTTGTTTATGGGACCAAAGTAACCTAAAATGTACATTACATATTATAAAGACATTGTATATTATTTTTTCTTTAGTTTTAAGCCATTGGATTGAAAATGATCAACTCCAAATCAAATTTGGCAAATCAGAAATTTATTGTGTCTTTATTATTTTCAACCTCCAAATGTCGTGATCACCCACCTCCATCAACTTGTCACATTGAAAAAACTTGGCTTCAATTTGCGCAACGTCATTAGGCTGTGCCATCACCTCCATCACACTAAAGAAAACTTGGTTTCATTTTGCGGACTGTCGTTAAACTGCGCTAACACCTACAACAAGTTGTTTTCCTGCAGTGTAATGAGCTTGGTGTATCTCAAGCAATTCCAGCATGTTGAGGTAATGTAGAATGTAGGGGTAATTTTGATGTTTGAAATCTTTGAAATTGTCTAAACATCCTAAAAGGTTGTTGCTCAAGATGTTTTCTTCTCTTGAACTAATAGTAGGGATTTAAACCTCGTGATTTTGTTTTAATCATGGCTAGTGTCCAAAACAACTTGTAGAATGTGATCCATTTGAATTTCTTACAACCTTTATCAACAAGGATTTGTGATCTTTCCACTAATGCAAGTTCACATTGTGCAGTGTCAAGTTTGCACTTTAAAAGTTTTTCTTGCGGCCGGTGCCATGAACTTTGTGCATTTCAAGAAAATTGCAACATCGTGGTTGGCCGATCTACATTTGTCAGCCAAAGTTAGATGAAACCTTGACAACCTCCCATGATAGGTTGAAATCTAATATACAACACTAGTTCTTCGAATAGTAGTTTATGAATTTAACTAAGAAGAGGGGTGAATTTAAGTCACAATCTTTTTGTGAAATGAGGTGTGATCTATCCTTCACTAAAAGATAGGTCAATTGTTGATAAAAAGGTAGGCAATAACTATTTTGTTTCGAAAACTTAACCAAGCTTTATCAACATTTCTATAGGTTCAATTTTTTTGTTTTATTGCTAAAATTAGTAAGAAGCTTAACTTTTGAACTACATTATTTGTTTCTAATTTTTAATGCTTAGACCTTGAATTCTTAGCAAGGATTGTTTCAGAACTGCACTTGTAGGTAGATGTCTTTTTAAATCGCACTGGAAGTATTGGTTGTGCACTTGTAGGGAAATTGTTTTTGAATCACACCCAATAATGGTTATGGACATTTGTTTCAAATGTGCACTTATTCGCCTAATGCAGACTAGTATTGGTTTGATGTAGGATGGAGGCCAATGGATATGAGCTTAAATTTGGAAAGATGTAGCATTTAGAAGGTATGTAATTTACATCCAAATGTTTAGCACTCATGTGAAATTGAGTTGAACTTGTGTTATTTCTCCTACTTTCACATCTGCTGCAACATGTTTTCTATTGGGGGACCATGGAAAACAAAAAAATGAAAATGAATTGCAATCTATGTTTCCAAAAGCTAACAAAGCAACTTGGATGGCATATCTAGAAAAAATAAAATTATGTAGAAAAATAGATTTATGCAAAAATAGATATATTGTACTAATATTATCAAAAAAGATATATTGTAGTAATATATCAACTCTTTTGATGCAATATATTTTTTTCTATATAAAAAAAGCTACAACATGTGTTGTGTTGGGGGATAAGTACATTGATGGAGATTTTGGTTATGGTGTATTACAAGTATCAAGTCCATAGACTTGCAATGGATTCACCACAGTGCAACAAACCTAATGTGTTGGATGAATATTCAATGATCTCTAAGGTGAACATTTTTACTGTTCATAATTCTCAAGTAATTCATGCATGTTGTCATTGATAACAACTTTGGAACTTTGAGGGCTAATTTGGTGGTCACCTTACACATTGCTCTTTGGTTTGGGTTTAAATGGTTTGCTTAAGGTATACATTTTGTATGCAGTTTTGCACCAGCAATGGAAGGCCATGATTTTGCAATGGGTGATATTTCACCAAATTTGCCAAATGATATAATTTTGGATCTTATTTGGCACTTGATATGTGGAGTTTTGTCATTGGAGGATTAAAAAGAATTATTTTTAACTTTATGTTTTACTAGCAAAGCATGGAAGAACTTGGTAAATTGTAGTTAGAGGTGGGCCCATTGTAGGTTTCATTTTCTTGAGCTTCAACTTTGAAAATAAAAATTGTTGGAGGACTTACATAAAGAACCACAATTGGAAGTGCATGAACTTGAAAGTTCTAGCAACTCAAATGACTCTAATGGGGAACCCAACCTACTATTGGTAGCACATTATTTTGAAATTTGATCTAGTGTAAGTGCCCATGTTATAACATGTAACTTGATTTTTGTTTTGAATAACATTTTTGTTTTTGGTCAAAATCATGTAGGGCAATGAAGTTTTGACATGTTCAAGGTGTTGGTGCGTATGAATGTTGAATTAATTTACTAAACTTGCTTTAATTGCTTATTGGTTAATGTAACATTGACCTAACTACTCATTTGCATTCCATGACTCAACACCTCCCTTGTAACTATACAATTATTATGGTTGAATGTGCAAAATTGTTTCGTTTTGTTGCTAAGAGGCATTGAGTATGTCATCTAAACTACAAACAAGTGGTTAGCTTGGAGGTGATAAAATAAAATCCAAGGTTGAAAAAGTGTTGTCTAATTCATGCCATGTTTGTTTTTTATCAATGTTTAGGAACTCATAGTTTTGAGATGAAAAATATGTTATCAACTATGTCTCTTTCTTTATTTAATGTAGCATTACATTTTGTAGATCATTGTATCATAAGTCCTTGTTGTAGGTTTCTACCTATGAGCACTCAAGGGCCTTGATTGAAAATTATTCAAGACTATGGATTTTCTTTAGTTTTTAATCTATACTTTGGCAATAATTCAATTAAATCAAGACTTAGTTGCATAGCTAAATTTTTGTTTATAAATGCAGGAGATCACATGTTGGAGGTGGAGTTAGTATCTATTTTTAAAGGAGGGCTTCACCTTCAAAGCTAATTTTTGTTGGAGTTAACCACAATTGTTGAGAATTCAAGCTTAACTAGTTAGGTTTCTTTAGTTACTAGAGTAGGAAAGTAACTAGGTTACTTTTACAAGGTTGAATTCGTTACTTATTTTAGTTTGGTTATTTGTGGTTTGGTCTTGTAGTTAAATACCTTGGTGTTGATGGTTTGCTTCTATTTTCTTCATTACACAAGTTTGTGTATTTCATGTGACAAGAACCTTGGAGAGTTCTTGATGATGTGCTTTGTGTTGTGAGCATTCTGTTGTAGTTTCCTTTCAATAAAGATTTATGTTTGCACTTGAGTAGATCTCCTATTTGTTAACATGGTATCAGAGCTTAGGTTGTTTGGTGAGAAAGTTGAAAGA
>Ga0116227_10004483_pt1 | contig 30294 bp, 28 predicted proteins | sample S1TSphgellanicum_FD_89693 | JGI IMG/M metagenome (GOLD analysis project Ga0116227, IMG submission 89693) | Host-associated microbial communities from peat moss isolated from Minnesota, USA - S1T2_Fb - Sphagnum magellanicum MG | ecosystem: Host-associated > Plants > Peat moss > Unclassified... | reverse complement strand
GGTATTGTGGAGATAAGGGAGGGATATTTGTGGGTTTAGGGTTTAGGGTATTGTGGAGATAAGGGAGGGATATTTGTGGGTTTAGGGTTTAAAGGTATTGTGGAGATAAGGGAGGGATATTTGTGGGTTTAGGGTTTAGGGTATTGTGGAGATAAGGGAGGGATATTTGTGGGTTTAGGGTTTAAAGGTATTGTGGAGATAAGGTTTCCCCCAAATGTGGTAGGCAATTTCTTCGAGTGTTTTAAGGAAATGCTACAATTTCAAAACATGTTTAAGACTTTGTATTGCAAGCCTCGTTTTCTGGATGATAACTGAATAACCTCCAAAAGCCTTGAACCTTGAATCAAAGTAGCTCAATATTGAACCCATTCCGAATATTCATAAATGGTGTGGCCTATTTTATTGTGTGGACAAATGGGACATGGGATTCTTGAGAGCCCAACCTACAATCAATCATATGTGCATGGCTGCTTCACCATAGCTGGGTACTAGGCTTCACCATTGCTCAGTGTTGTGCTACTACTCTTTTTGCTATTGCCTAATGCTAGTGCTACTCTTCACCATTGCTTAATGCTATTATTGCTTTTATTTGTTCTATTGCTAGGTATTTTCCCCCATTCTTGCTCTATGTAGGTGCTCGAGCTGGAACATGGATCTTCTTTGACACTTGATCTTCAGTAGCAACAAGCAAGGTAAGCCCTTTTTTTTTTCTTTTTTTCCCCCCCCCTTTTTCTCTTTTTTAAAACCCAAAAAAAACTGTACTTTTTCAGGTATTTATGTATTTATTCCATTTTTTCTCACATTTTTTTTTGAAAAAAAATTGATTACATTTTATTTTGTGCAATAACTAGACAACCTTTTCATACACATACATTAAAGCAAACAAAAGAATTAATTTTGTAAATTTTCACAATGGTGAAAGGAAAGAAATGAAAATACCTTGATTTGTTAATATTTCGTAAATGTTTGCAATATTTTAGTAGACCATAAAATTGTTTGATTTTTTTCTCTACTCATTGGGTTGTAATCTCTTGTGAAAATTGAATATGGATCAGTCCTTTGAAAATGAAAAAAAATTAAGTAAAAATGCATGTGATGTCTTCTTAAACAAAGTGAAAATAAAATTCAAAATTTGTTTAAAGGAAATCTAGGTTGTCAATATATATAATAATAAAATGATGCAAAAAGAATGAAAGAGAATTTATGAAAATTCCATGTGCAAAGAAACTTGAAAATCACATAGTAAAATGTCATTGTGTTGGACATTTTACTATGTCAATTATAACAAAGTTATTGATGCTAACTCTCCTAAAGTGATGTGTTGTATTATTTGTTACATTAGTTTAATTTTGATTTCAAACCCTAAAATTCAAACAAGAAATGACTTAATTCTATAACATATCACAAAAGGAATAATTGCATTGAAACAAACGTGTCTACAAAATATTATGCCTTGCCAAAAAAATTTGAGGAGAAAATGAGCAATCCTTTGAAAGGAGAGGAGGAAAAGCAACTATCAAAGAAAAAGCTTAATATACCTATTTCCAATTTTTTTATTATGAAGGAACGTTTCAAGAAAGATGATGTGTAGCAAAAATAATTTTTGAAAAATTTGAAACTTTTCATTATCAACAATCATTTGCCCTTACAATTTGTGAAGAGTGTTTGTTAAAGTGTTTAAGTATGCATTTGTGTTTAAAAGTTGTTTTTCTTTTTGAAAAATAGTTTTCACAAAAAATGATATTTGAATTAGTGGAAAAAAATAATAATATGGTTTTTCAATTGTGATGGAATGTAATCTTACAACTATAAGCAATCTTTGGATGTCAAAAGATACACATGATATTTTTGCATTGTTAATTGATTTTCTTGAGGCTAATTAGTTATCAAAGCATACCTTGCACTTTTTGAAACCTCAAATATTATTATATAAATTTTTGTTCAATTTTGTTATTGAATTGTTCAACAAATATGACTTGAAGAAAAAATTGTTGCCTAGTTGAAAGATGAAGGATATAACTTAAATATCATGGCTATGACCTTACAATCATTTGTTACAAAGTATTGGGTTTGGGGAAAATTCCTGGGAAACTTGTTTTAGGTAGGTAATCTCTAAAGCACATCAATATGCTACAATGGATGAATTTTTTGACAAATGTTTGAAATATGTGTCCATCAAGGTTGCACAAAGAGATTTGCAAAAATACATCATTTGGCCCAAAAAATCAAAAAGAGATAAACAATAGTGAAATGAGGCATGTGTGAATTCTGGTCTATCCCTCAAGGAAATTAAATACCCTAATAAAAACAAGGTATTTGTTTTTCCTAATATATATATAATTTATTATTATTATTCCTTTTAGATTTATTAGTAAAGTTATCATTTTTTCAAAGTCTTTGTAGTTCAAGGAAGCTATTATACTTTGTTACAACAAACAAAACATTATAAAAATGACTACAAGGCAACATATTTTTCGTGGCTAAAATTTTTCAAATGGTTACTTGGTTTTTGGATGGGCTACTTGTAGGCATGAAAAAAAATTAAAATAAAAAATTAGCCAAAAGCTAGGGCTTCCTTTTACAAAGAAATAGCATTGCCTCCTTTGTCACTCTCATTATAACTACTCCTATGTCCTATGCCCATTGCTGATCAACTTTTCACCATCCCCATGCCCTTCTTTCACGAGTGATCGTCACCTTTGCTCCCCTTTCTCATGAACAATTATCAAACCTACACCTTTGTTTCTACAAGTAGCCAACATTTATACACAATTATATTTATATAATCACAAATATTTATGGCTCTAGAACATGTACATGATTTGAAATGGCCAATTTATTTCACTCTGAAAATTTACAAATAGTCACATTATACACCCTACATGGCTAGGTGTAGCCAATTAAGCAACCTTGAAAAAAAATAAAAATTTAATGCTACTACAAGGATGCCACCTCCTTTGATGTGGCACATTTTCCAAATTATTGTTGAGTGCTAATTTGGCCTTGTTATCTAGCTTGAGTTGTGAATCAGTTTAGGGGTCATTGATTATTAAATGATGCATTAGATTTTGACATATTGATGAATTAAAAAATTTAGAGATGAAATTGAAATTGCAACTTCTTTCAATAATTTAATGAATGAAGATGCAAAATGTTGTTCTTGAATTAACATGTTTAGTTTCCCAACATTGAAAAGGAAGTTGTGGTTTTGAATTCTTTTTTTTTCTGGAAACATGAAGAGGAAAAAACCCATTTCCATTCAAGGTCTGAATTTTGGGAACTGTAACCAAATTTTTTGAAAATAATTATTTTGGGGAAAAAAAAGGTTTGTAACCAAGAGTTAACCAGCAATTATTAACCACTGGTTTCAGACCAAGCTACCTGGAACTGGGTCTAATTTCCAGAACTAGAAGCAAAACCTGAATTTATTTTTTGGAGACTCAAACCATAACCAGATGTAGGGTTCCAATTTTTTGTTTGAAACCAAAACTAAAACCAAAACCTTTGTTAAGCCCTTCACCCAAAAACCTACTCAAGTCTATTTTCCCAAGAGTCACAACTTACAGATCCATGACAAAAGTACCTCACATAGAATAATACTATAGAGTTATCCGCAAAGTCAGGAAAAGACAGCACCAGTACCCTGAGTTTGGTCATAAACAAGGTGAGATTCAAAAAAATAAAAGAACTGCAAAACAAATACTTTGGCATTCAAGGGGGGTGAAACTCAGAAAACCATCAATTTCACCCTGTCTGTCTTTCTTTGTGTCGTCCTGAGCGCCTCGCCTCCACTGCTGCTACATATCTTTTCACTGCTCCTACCTGTACAGCTACTATAATTCCTCTCGAACCTTGTGCATTAAATGCTGAGTTTCGGCATTTCATACTCAGTTTTATTAAAAATTTCCTTACTTCATCACGGATACCACTACAAAGAGGGGTTTAAGGGGGTGAAAGGAGGCCCAAAGACAGGGTGAATTTATGGATTTCTCTAATATAATAGCCCTTTGCACTTCTTTCCACACACTACTTACCTACTCTACAAAAAGAAAGTCTAGTAGGTATGATATTGTTCCAAATGACTATGTCAACTTGAACATTTCTTGCTCTCTCATATCTCTCTCTTCCCCCCCCCCACCCCTCACACTCACTCACTCACACTTTACACCAACACATTTTGAACTTTCTCCCTTCCTTTATTAGGTGTATAAGGGGATTTGATAATTCATAACAACCCAAAAATGACCCAGAAAATTAGGACCCCCATAATCACCCAAATCATGACAACCCCAAATTTCCAAATCACTCAAATCATAGGAGAGAGAGAGAGAGTCAGAGAGAGCTTTCCAAAAGCTAACATAACATTCAGAGCTAACTTAAGTTTTAACTAACTAAAAATGTACAACAATTTGTTTTTATATTTTTAAGTACAATTTGGTGTTGTTGAGTTGGAAGTTGAGTACCTTATCACAGCCAGCAGGCAGCATGTGCACAAAGACTGAATGAAATCTCTTTGGTGGTTTTTCCCAAAAATCCTCTTGTTGTTGTTGTTGTTGTTGCTGGGTCATGCAGGTAAGCAGATGCTTACCAAAAACAGAGACTGGGTCAGACAAAAGATGCTGGTAAAAGTAGCACACTTTCTTTGATCAATTCCATGCCTCGAGTAAGTGAAAACAGGAAGAAAAACCAAAAAGGAAAAAAAAACACACACACACACACACATTCAGAGAGAAAGAAAGAAAGAGAGAGATCACAAATTCACAATGAGAGAGAGATTAGTTCCATGCCTGGTAGTAGTAAATGAAAAACAGGAAGAGGGGAAACAAAAAAAGATTGAGAATGAAAAAAGAGATCAACAAAAGAATCACTTCCATGCCTGTTGTAGTAAGGGAAAACAGGAAGAGAAAAAAAAAAAAGATTGAGAGTGAGAGTGAAAGAGAAAGAGGGAGCGAGGGAAATTCACAATTGGGACTTTGTAGCTTTGCTGCAATTGTAATAGTGTTTTGTGGGTGGAGTGAGAGTAGGTGGTGGGTGGGGTGCATTTCTATCCTCTGCTCTTCTGCTCCTCCTTCTTCTCCTCCTCCTCCTCCTACTACTACTACTACTCCTTGTCTTGCTTTTATATTGCTGAGCTTTGCCTTAATTTTGATATCTGTCTCTTGTTGTCTCTTGGCTGCAGCTCCTCCTACCCCAACCCCCCTCACTTCTTCTCAGCTGGTTGTATTCCTTCATTTCCTGTGTTTCACCTTTCTGCAGCAACAGTAGCAGCAGCAGGTACTTCTGTTTTGTTTTGTTGATCAGCTGTGCTATAGATTTTTTTTTTGTTTTCTTTCCAAATGAGTGAGAAGTGGGTTCCTGATCCATCAGAAACTTGGGATTTGTGTGTAGATATATCTTTCTCTGTGGAAATCCAGTTTTTGGTTTTTTTTTTTTTTTTTTTGGTGGGGGGATTGAGTTTTTCTTTGTTCATCGGAATGACATTGGAGTTTTGGAAATTGGCTGTCGGATTGGGGATTTGGAACATGATGATCTGATGATGTTGGTGTGGTGGTGGGTGCAGCAGCAGCATTTTTCATTTCGTGTTTGTAGAGAGAAAGTGAGTTTTAGGGGAGAAGAATGGGTGTGTCGTCGAAGCCGGCGCATTTCGTTTTCGTGCATGGAGGGGGTCATGGAGCATGGTGTTGGTACAAGACGGTGGATCTACTACGACGAGCGGGTCACAAAGCCACGGCTGTGGATCTCATCAGCTGTGGAAGAGATTACACCGATCCCAATCATGTGGAATCCTTCTTAGATTACAATGAACCTCTCATGGAGCTTCTCGGCAACCTTCCTGACAACGACAAGGTAGACTCTCTCTCTCTCTCTCTCTCTCTCTCTCAACCCATCTTCTTCTTCCTTCTTTCTTCTTCACCACCATCACCTCCTCCAATTCCCTCCTTACCGTCCTTTCCTCTTTTCAGGAAGAATGGGTAAATCCCATTTCTGACAGTGATTGTGGGATGATGATTTTTTTGCACACCCATTGCTCCAGATTTTTTTGTTCAGGAATTGTGCTCTCAAGAAATCTGTGATGACAATGTAGATCAGAATCACAAGAAATCCAAGTTCATGTCAGCAGATTGTAGTTAGGGTTTTGGATCGAGTCCGGAATGCCACCATTCTTCATTGCATTCACAGGATTGTCCAGTTTGTGTGTCAAATGTAGTAGGAAGGATTCCAGATTGATTCTGGGATGGCCCACCACCCATTCCCTCATAGCATTCAAAGCACTGGATTGACTGATTCATTCTGTGAATATGTATGTTGCAGATCATCTTGGTTGGGCATGATTTGGGAGGCCTCAGTGTGACATATGCAATGGAACATTTCCATGATAAGATTTCAGCTGCCGTCTTCTTGGCTGCTATGATGCTGCCCAGTGGTTACCCACTTACTTTTGATGTGAGATTTCTTCCTCCCATTTCTCCTCTGTCTTCCCTCTTGAGCTCAAAAGCAGCTGTGTCTATCGGGTTTCACATGGTGGTTCACACAATTGGTTCATATATTTGACTAATGGAACACACACTTTGTATGAAACTTGACAAAGTGTACAAACTGGAAATGTATTTGTAGAACTTTCAGATCTGCACTCAGTTAGAAAGTCCTGTAACTTCCTCTGGAATTTCGTGTGTTGTGAGGTCACAAACGCACTGGAAAACTTTACAAAACATCAAAAGCATTCATTCATTCTTGGCCTTAATTTTTTTTCCTACTTTGTGTGGGTTGCTGCAGCTGTATGAATTAGACCCGACAGTGGGTCAGCACATTGAGTACACATTTGGGGATGGTGTTCAGAACATCCCAACCTCTCTCTATGTTATGGAAAAGGTTCAAGCTGAGGTGTTCTATCACTTGAGCCCATCAGAGGTAAACAAACATCTGAGCTGCTAAATGCACTCTCTCAATTGAAGATTTTCTGGATTGGGTTTTGATTCTTTCAGGAAGCTATCTATCATCCAGCTCTCACAACTGCTTTAAAAACCAATGTTTGTGAAGTCACACGTGATCAACCCACAAGGTACAAACCTTGATAGCTACACACACTAGCCATGGAAAAATCTGTGTGAATTTGCACATCCAGGCTCCTGATCTAAACATATTTCAGATATACCATGTGCTTCTGGTTTGGATTTTGCTCAAATCTCACAATTCTGATCATTTTTCAAATTGCAATAAATTGACAGGATGTCGTGTTAGCTTCATTGTTGTCGAAGCCGATTCCACTGCGTATACTGGATGGCTCGACCATTGAATTCACACCAGAGAAGCATGGCAAGATTCCAAGAGTTTACATCAAGACATTGCACGACCATGTTCTTGGACCACCAGAGGCACAAGAAGAAGCTTTCTTATGTGACCCTGACAACGAACCCACTGAAGTCCGAGAAATCAACTCTGACCACAGTGCCTTCTTTTCGGCAACCAAAGAGCTTCACCAACACCTTGTAGAAATTGCAGCAAAGTACACTTGAATCATCACAACAGCGCTCATTTTGCAAATGAGCACAATTGTGTAACACAGTAAAAATTACCAAAAGGTCACCCCACTAGTTAGTTAGATTTAGGAGGCATAAACATTTTACATTCAACATCAGAACCGGTACTCAAAACTAATTTTAAAAAGATAAGTTAGCTGCATAATATGCATGATTTGATTGACGGGTCTTGCAAGCAAGCGAGCAAGCAAACACCGGAGAAGCTTTTGTCATATGCAAAAGAGACTGTAGGTTGGATGCAAAGCCCTCATACCTAGAGCTCATCATACACAGGCCCTCATGCGGATGCATGACAGGACTAGTGATGGGATTTTATGATGCTGATGGACTTCAGAGTCCTCATTGGTGATGGGTTTTCCGGTCTTCTTTGGTGATAGCAATGTCAGTTAAGTAATCTGGTGATTGATCACCACTACATTTGATAAATAAGGCAATGGGAATTGTGCCTAAGATACCATTTTGTTCACATTTCCCATTTCAGTCTGTCTAAAGCTCCATCTCAACCAACCCTGAGTTCATCAGGTGGAGAGGTGAGTACCTGAGGCATGAGTAAATAAATTCCATGCAGCAATTTTAGATGTTTTACAAAACCTAAAAGATAGCAGTAGTCCACACAGTTGCTATCAAGTTTATGCCTCCAGAATCCAAGATGGATTAGCACAACCTAGTAAAGCATGAAATGATGCTTCTCTGAAGTACAGCTTTCTGTACTAACATATTGTCCTTCAAAACATAAGAATCTGCAAACAACAAAACAAAACTTAAAAGAAACAGAGAATCAGATATAATAAAAATGTTCAAAACTCCAAATCTGCAAATCCAAATCTGCACCAGAATCATTTCCGCAGTTGATTGAAAACAGAATTCAACGAGTATGGAATTGAAAACAGAATCAGAAAGTTATAAAACAACAAACATATGTTTATCAAAATCACAAAGTATTTCCTTAGTTCCTTACTCTAAGCTCTAGTCTGAGCTCCCTCTTCTATCTCCAAAATTTCTGAACAGCATATGATCATGTGCAGGTCTTTGTGTCTGTTTTAGATTTGAATTTTCAGTTTCACATCAGCCATGTACAGCAAGAGCATTCTCTCATCATTCATGCCATTTGTCTGCTGATACCAGTTCCTGGAATGATCATTCCTGGAATTGGTATTCTTGAGATCTTACATACCCATGATCTGAACAGGTGTCAGATAGCCTTGTAAATACATACAAGTGCCCTGCACATAGAAATAGCATCAAATTGTGCCAAGGACAGGTCACCTGTTGAGCGCTAGAATTTGTGACAGTCAACTGTGGCAGTGCTAGCATTCCTTCAGAACTCATAAACATCAACTCAACAGACTATATTACATCCACCCACAGACAATGTTAGGTAACAGGAAAAATGTTGTATCGATATAGACATTTGAAAACAAACCTTGGCTTCATCAACTTGAGACCCTAAGTGTCAATTGAGTCTGCAAAACTTAGACCAAACAATTTTTTAATAACATCCTAAGTTTCTGTTGCATTTGCAGAAGCAACATGAAGAAGAGTCTTAAAGGTCAATTTATACAAAACAGAAAATCTTCTTTTGCTGGACAACCTTCTGGTTCAATCTAAAAGAGTGAACCTCTCCAGATTTCCAATTCAGCTCAGCATTTGAGCTGCAAAGAACTCTTTGCAGCTACAAAGCCTTGAGAACCAGGGCTAACTGCAGATTAATCCAAATTTGGAGGAATCTGAACTATTGGAATCCTGAGGAGGCATACAAATCATATTAATACCCTATTATCAGATGACAATTGCCTCTGAAAAAATAAGTCTACTGGTGAAAAATCAAGAGGTGAAAGTTGGTATCTGCTCATTCTCAGCCCCAGATGACTGAAATAGTCGGCTGGGCAGCAACCGTCTATAAGGATCCCTGTCCCTCTTTTCCTGTTAGCAACAAAAAAGGACACTGCAGAATATCAGCCACCTTCAGGAATACGAAACATAATGTCAAAGGCTAATGTTTAGGAACCTTCATCAGAAAATCAATATTTGCATAGAGATGGATTGGATATTACCTCCAGCTAGCTGAACATGGAAAAAAATAAAATCACATGAATTTCACAGAGTGAATAGATGTTGAATAAGTACCCTTAAGTAATCTAGACCTCTTGCCACCTCACTCTTCACATGTTCATACAAAATGGCTGATTTTTCCCTATCTTGTAACTCCTCCCTCCTCCCTGCACAATTTGATTGACAGTCACCAAAGCAGCCATGTCAAACTGCTCCTCTAGATGAGATCTTTCCTAACTGTAAGGAACTTTTCCAGTGGAAAGAGATGGTCAGATTATTGCAAGCCCTTGCAAGCCCAAGCAACAGATACTGTTAAATCAGAGATATTGCACAGCAGAATCAAGTGAGATACCACAAGAAGTTCTAAAGGGTCTTGACAAGAACCCACCAGCTGTATAAATGGGTTTGCCAAACAAAATGTAAAGTCGTCCTGGGTTCAGCTTTGGGAAAAGAAATGGAAAATGAATAGGCTGGTCAGCAACCTCTCCCTGTGCTTCAGTCCTGTGATATGAAACAACCCACTCTAGCAATTCAGGAAGAAACATATATATGAAGTAGCAGATACTGACATATAACAGTAAGCTGCATCACATCATGTTCCTCCTTAAAGAGCACATTTTAAGCTTACAACCACAACTGCTGCCAAAGGGACAGATGAATACCGGATTTGAGGTAGAGTAAGCAGCAACCGCTCACCAAATGGAATTCTCCTTAGATCATCCAAATCGAGTACAACCTACAGCCAGCAAATTCAAGTCAAGAGTTTCAACTGACAGGTATGGTCACATGGAGGACTTCACTACATCCATTTCCAGAACCACTACAGTTCCAAGTAGCTCCCAACTGTTATGCAGCAGAATGGAACTGCCACATTCAATATGATCCAAGAGCCAGGATAAGAAAGCATACATCAAGAACCTCATCTTCTCCAAAACTTGAGATAGGAATAATGGTGCAGCCGAACCGCGCAGCCATTCTCACAAACTCTGACTGCTCAGGCCAAAAGAGCTTGTGTGTTTCCCCCTTCAACATCCAAGAAGACAACATCACTTAGATGCCTGTTACCTCTTCTTGAAAACCATACATCACAATCTCAGTATAAGCTTGAATCCATTGTCCACTGCACTGGATGGACCATATTTCAAAGCAGCATTGTCACTACTTTTGACCCTAATCCGTAAACCTGCTCAATACTGTAAGCTTGCACAACACGATACCTTACGGTGGAGAGCCTCACGTGCACCCCCTGGATAGAGCAATGTTGAATAGCCATTTTTCATGAGTTTAAACATGACTTTTCCAGAGACTGGCACTGCTCCGAATGTGCGATACAAATCTGTCATTGAAAGTTCCTGAGCCAACAGTTACAGCTTGATTGAGTAGAGCTAATCAATTCCTTGTTCACATAGGGATGTGACATATTGAGTGCAAATCACCAAGTAGATATTCTTCTATATAGCTCACCAATTGCACTCTCTTCCACGCTTTTATCACTTCCTTGTTCATAGTGGAAATTTTTATACCTTTCCTACTTTCTTAGACTCCATTGAAGATGCCTAAAACTAGTCAGAAGTTCAGACATTGGAGCTATGATAGTGCCAATAGTGGAGAGTAAACTTACCTGTAATTCTTCCTCCATGTCTGTCTTAAACAAAAAAGGATGGGCAAGCCCCCGAACTAGTAAATTTCTCTGCTTGAGAAGCTCTCCAACTACTAGGCTGAGCTCCACACCAAAGTATAAATGGTTCCCAACAAAGAGCACTGGCCGATCTGTGGGGATATTTGACAGACCTTGTTCCACTTCCCCATCATCTGATGTTGAGAAGAACACTGGGCTAAGGAGCTGCCGTATATACCTGCAATCACATATCACCATTACATATGTTGAAAAAAGCACCAAGCTAAGAAGCTGCCATGCAGATAACATAGACTGTGAAAAGTGCTTGACAAATAAAGTAAATAAACAGAGGAAGTGGAAGTCTCAGACATTAACGAATTATATGATGCTGAATACTCGTCTCTGGTAAGCATGACATAGTCATTTACAGGATCCCAAGTCTTCCCACGACGGTAACAACCAGTGGCCTTGATCACTGACCCTAAGTTGAGATCACCTTCCTGCATGCCCAGGAGACATCAAAGTTCTCAAGACAACATCCAACAGACAGCAGGATGAGGTCCAACGCTAGAATGCCCTGTCACCTATATTCCAGGACTAGTGGTGCATGATTCAACATCATTAACTACTAGGCCCAGGTGGTTACAACATAGATTATAGAATCAAGATTCACGGCACTAAACCTGCCAAATCTTTCCTGTGAAAGGGAAATTCAACTGCATAAAAAGTTCCCCAGGTAATATACGAATGCACTGACCAGCAAAAGGGTGTGACCACTCTCCTTGAAGTAGCGAACTCGACATCCAGGTATAGCTTTCTTCAATCTTTTTGCCTCCTCTGCACTTGGCAACATCTGATCCTTGCCGCTGCACACAATGTTCACAACTTCAAGCTGTTGAAAATGAACTTGTATTCAAGACATCTGTTAGCGTAAGATAATGAGCTCAACAGAAACAGCTACATAGAAGTACATCAAGGTAGATCTGTCCATCTGCTCTTTCAAATATCATCCTGTTCAATTGGCTGCAAGTTAGGGAGGCAAGCTGAAGGTTGCAGGACAAGGGATATCAGGTACAATTCACACTGAATAATAGTTAAATTTATGATGAGACAAACCTGGCAAGCACCAGCATTTCAGCTCTGACAGCATGTAACCTGGAGTTGGTGTAAAGGGCTGCTGAGTGCAACATCTTCAATTTCCACAGCAAGGCCTCCTTGGGCACCACATCAACCAATGTCTGCATGATGAAGGTCCTATCAGTACACCCCAACAACTCTAACTTCTTTAGGTGACTCACTATCCAAGCCTCCTACATATGTCACAGCTGAACAGACTTCCCCTTTCAATACTATGGGCAGATTTCCTGTTTCCACCATCAACCATGTTATGCAAAGTTGGTGTGAGCAACTACAAATGAAGAATGAATAACCTGCAAACCCATTAAAAGGCAGAGAAGAGAATAGGCAGGATGGAGAAGAAAAAGACCGGTAGAGTTGGTAGGAGGGAGAGAAGAGATTCTCGCATCTGCAATGCTCTTTCTGGAGGTAAGGCATCTTTTTGTACTCTTGCTGCAGCCATGCGCAACGGATCGCCTGCATACAGAGATTTTGCACCATTAAATGCTCCCGAGCAAAGCAAACTCTTGGGGAAACAAACTCCGAAGTCCAAAACTGGTCTATTGCCAAAGTCTCTCTCCAAGCAGACAGCAGAATGCTAGCAAGAGACACTAGCAAAGCTCAGGTTTCAAGGCCTTCAAAAAGGTACCCATTATGAAGCTAAGAAGATATGGAACAACAGTGAACACCTCAGATGGTGCTGCTTGCAGCAAGGGAAACAAGGGCTGGAGCTGTGATCTATCAAACGATGTTGCTGAATCCCTCCCAAAAGACCACATCACACTCAATTAACACCAGCACAATCATTCTGCCTCTCCAGCCTCCCAATTAACTGTTAGAGAAACTTGATTTCACAATAATGTCTATGGGTTGAGCCTCATAAATCATTATAGCAGTCAAGACATGATTTGCATGTCATGTTTGTACAACTTTACCTATCCCAGGGCTGAGAATAAACCAATACATACACCATTAGTCCAACAGAAGCCAACTAGGAAAGTTGTCCCCTTCACCAGAGTTTTACTAAACATGATCTTTAAAAGTCAGATGGAGAATGGGGAAATGAACCATTACTGACCAGGGTTGGCAAGAATCAAAACCAGGTCTAGGGTAGGATTCCGTGCTGCAACAGAAAGGGCTAGAGCACCCCCAAAGGAGTCTCCAACAAGATAGATAGGTCCTGTTGGTCGTTGCTTCATTTCCATTAGCACAGAGTCTTCAACCAATTTCAACAAGCCTGCAAAAGTGTGACACCTGTAGTTTCAGAAAGCAGGCAATCTGAACAGACAAAGGACTTTTCCAGCACATAGACCCCATTTGAAAATATTGCAAACAGTGAAGCCAACTTCAATTGATTGTGTAACCAACTCAATTTTTTCTAGCAAAGCCCACTTCATTTGCTTGACAAATCCCAGCTTGGAGTGACGCAAACTGAAGCACAGAATGATTGTTCTTCGTGTTGTCAAAGATTCATAATTGAGTCCAAGCAGCTGAGAATTATAGCCCACCTTCAAATGGTGTTCTGTCATGCACAGGGATGTGCAAGCACCGTACCTCAAACATCCTGTTCTTGCACCAGTAAGACCAAAACCTATTTTAGAGCTCTTCAAATGACTGCTGCTAATAACCCATCAATAGATCTGTTGAATTGCTTGGGATCAATACATGACAAAATGATTCATGATTTTCATTTCTGTGTCCATAACATCATGATTGTTCACATGAAGAGGAGAGAGCTCACCGCCTAAGTGACTCATGATGTAAAACAAGTCCTAAACCAGTGCCATCCATGCCTGAACCACCAACCCAACAGTCCAGCTACCCCCAATTTATCATACAAGCATTCCAGAGCCATTGTTCAAGGCTGGATGATCATCAGGAACCTCTATGCCTCATCAGACATTAAGGATAATCCTTTAAGCGTCAAAACCTATAAACTGACAAAACCCAACCGCACCAAACACCCAAAGATTCCAACAAGAAAAACAAAAGGAGCTCCCAGATTACTGCTTGCACAAGACATGGGGCTGTGGATTGGACTCGGGAAATACTATCAAATTCTCAAATGTCATGACATTCCATAACCTGCAAATCCTCATAAAGAAACCAATTGTGAAAACTCCTGTGACCTACTACTACATATATCAATTCCAACTCCATCCCATGTCTGAAGCCCAATTGTGTACCCTTTGATCACCAGTTGTTGCACAGCATGGCACAGCATAAAATACATTAGCCAGCAGAAACTATTTTCAGTCGCCATTTGACTGATTTCCTTTTGGAATTGGAACTAGCAGCAAGAAAAAAAAAAAGCCACAAAACCCTAGGGTACTGAGCACTAGGTATGATGCACATTACCTGGAAGAAAGAGGAGGAGCGGGGCATCATCAGTAAGCGGAGAACAGAAAACAGGACAAAACCAGCGAGGAGGCCCTCCATCATTCCCCAAGAAAAACGGCACCTGAATTCCACAAACCCTAAAGACGGACACATCAACCCCTGAGAATCCAGTTTCCCAAAACTGAAGACAATTCTCTCATTATCATCACACAGAGGAATTGGAGCTTCCCTACACACGGCCACAAAAGAACACACAGATACACACACACACACGAACGAACAAAACAGGTACCTGGTCCATGTAATCGTGAACACTAACAACATCAGAGGTGATAGTATCCTTTGCAAAGCTCTCCACATTCATCAGTCCCGGAAGCCTATTGTCCTCGTTCCGCTCCAACGTAGTAGACAAGGCTCCATTCCTGTTCTCTCTCTCTTCTTCCTCCTTCTTCTTCTTCTTTATCTCATTCTTCTCATTCTCCACCAGCTTCCCGGTAGCAGTAATAGTAGTACTAGTGCTCGCCGATGATGATGATGACGATGATGATGTCCTCCTGTCCACAGCAAGTGCTCTACTGGGCGCCCGCCTGCACACATACGAGAACCTTGATGATGATGATGATCGTTCAAAGCTTCTCGTAATTCTCTCGTGCTGAGACGGAGGAGGTAACAAGAGCCCCAGTGTTATTGCGGCGCGAAGCGCCATGGCCCCCTCTGTCCGACAAACAAGAAGCGTTCCGGAAAACTGCAAAGACAAAGACAGAAGCTCCTCAACAAGCCAAAAAATAAAAACTGCGCGCGAGAGCGAGCGAAGAGAGAGAGAACGAAAGAAAGAGAGAGAGACGAACACTGTCCTTGCGCGCACTGGATGAGATTCGAACCCGGGTGGATTTTGTGTGCATTTCATTTTTTCTCAGTTTTTTTTCCAAGCAATTTTGTACAGAATAATATTCCTCGTTTTTTTATAAATTTTTAAGTTGCAAATTTTGTGAAATGTGTTATTTATAGACTGGAATCTGCACTTTTTAGGTCTCTCTGGAAAAAAAATTCAACGACCTATTGTAGCGGATTTGGGGGAAAAGTAGATTACTTTTAATAATGTTGTTGTTGTTTTTTTAATTTCTTTAAATAAAATTTTAAAGTTGTTTATTTTCATGTGTATTTTTTAGCTTGTTTAGACAAAGGAGGTATGTGGTGTTCGTCTTCCAACCATATACATTTGAAGGAAAAAACACACTAATTTTATCATCCAACTATAAAGCATTTGAACCAAAACTACAAGAATTTTATCAACCAACCATATGCAGCAATTCAACCAAAAATTTATGAATTTTCATCAATCCAACCATATGCAGCATTTCAACCAAAAGTGTATGAATTTCATCATCCAACCATATGCAGCATTCCAACCAAAAGTGTATGAATTTCATCATCCAACCATATGCAGCATTCCAACCAAAAGTGTATGAATTTCATCATCCAACCATATGCAGCATCACTACTAGAAATTTTGTTTTTTGCAACTTGTCTTATGCAACTAAAAAATGTGGCATGCAACTACACATGTTGCATGCAACTCCAAAATAGTTACATGTGAAATTTTTTAGTTGCATAAGACAAGTTGCAAAAGACAAAATTTTTAGTAATGCATTTCAACCAAAAATGTATGAATTTCAACATCCAATCATATGCAACATTTCAACCAAAAATGTATGAATTTCAACATCCAATCATATGCAACATTTCAACCAAAAATGTATGAATTTCATCATCCAACCATACATATGTATTTCAACCAAAACCATAGAAATCTCATCTTCCATCCATGCAAATTTCGAGCAAAAACACTACAAGAATGTCATCATGAGTTATTCCATCATGAATTCACCAAGAGCATATGTATGTATATTTCACCATGGATGTTTTTGTGAAGGTCAATTGACTACATTAAAAGTAGGAAGCCCAACTTGGTTGCCTATCCCACCTTGGAAAAGGGCTAAAATAGTGCCCAAAAAGGAGAGTTCAACCAATTAACTATGTGTTTTAGATTGGTTGTGTGTGCTCTTAGTTCTTCAATGGAATAGCAAAAGGATTATTTGGAAGAGTCTTGAGTGAACCTAGATTCTCAAAGGCTACTTTAGAAAGGGTTTCAAATAGGACCAAAACCAACCACCATTTTTTTTCTTGGGTATTGTAGTGCTCATTTTCATTGAAATATTATTATTACTACATCATAAGGCCAACGAGTTATCTACTTGCCCAACCATTAAAGCTACTAGAGACTACCTAGACAACAAACTTCAAGTCCTTGATGTTTTAACCATGAGGCTTGCACTACTTGTGGTGTGAGTTGCTCCACACCACATGAATCTTTTGGAGCAAATTACAACAATTTTACAACGTTTCCTACAGTAAACGTTGCACTTCAATTGCATGAAATTTATGAAAAAGAATGCACAACCATTACATTATGATAACAAAAAATTTGCATGTTTTTCATATTTATCAATTTTACAATAATTTCACACTAATTTATTTATAATACAACACAACAAATGTGTTAATCCTAGGTGGGCCACTTTTTATATATATTTACAATACACTTAAAATAAAAGGATTTTTTGGTATGCTATGAAATAATGATATATTCTAGGGTGAAAGCACACTGTAATGTAGACAAAAAAAAACTATCACAATTTGATGGTTTTTAATACATGTGGAACTTTGATATATCATGGTGAATGTTTGGAAAACATTTTGTAATTAATTTTTTCAATTAATGGTGATTTACATCCCAATATATCATTGTATTATGAAATTGGAGCAAATATGAACAAATTAATTATGATTTACATTTTCACTTTACAATAGCCTTGTCACAATGTTACAATTGTAAAAAAGGATTACAAAGGATTAGATTTAATGGTAGTTTATCCGTAAAATTTTGCACATGTATAAAAACAACCATGAAAAAAAATCTTTTTCACTAAAATTTTCAATTTCTTTTTAACTTGTGAAGTTCATATCATATGTTTTAAAAACATTTATTAATATATTATGTTATAATAATAATGAAAATTGTGATCTTTTTAATTTGTAAATTGTTTTTCCATTGAAGATGTAAATGGGCTAAGTATTGTTTTTACCATTTTACATAAAAAGAAAAAAATTAAAATTAATAAAAAATGATAATTTGCTATAAAATAGGGGTTCTAAATCAATGTTTATAAAATTATTGGTTTATTTTTACACGATGATACAACTATCAATCAATTGCATATTGATGGGTTTGATAACTTATTTTATCTTTGAAGCTCAAATTAACTACATGTGATCTCTAAAAAAATTCAAAGTGAGTGAAATCTTACATGTTATTACTTTTTATACTATATATAGTCCCAATTTTCCCTAAAATTATTTATAATATAATGTGCTTTCACCTTCTAGAACCATATTTTTGAATATTTTAAATATGTTTTCATAATGAATTATAAGCACCCTATTCACATCAAAATCCATTATATTTTTTAAAAACAATAAATTACTTTTCTTTCTTTGCACATCATTTGGAATAAAATGGAAATGGCTTCCCTAAGATGTTAACATTACATGCAAACTATAGACAACAAATCCATATATGAAAACATTTGAATTTTCCTTATCTAGGACTTTTGTGATGTGGTCCTCTTTCTTTGCAATAAATCTTCCTACTTTTTTTTACTATTTTGTTTAATATTACCTTAACAAATGTGAATTTTTTGGCCAATTTATTATTACCAATGAAGTTACTTTTAGGTGTTATTAATTAATATGTGATATTTGATAGACATTTCCAATGTGAATAACCTTGCATATTTTTTTGGGTAAGGTAATGCTCTAACAATAAGAAATTTCAATATAAACCTTATGCTTCATCACTCACAAGATGTAATGCCCTTTTGCTAGGGCATTACTTGACATAATGATCAACACATGCCAACATTGCAAGCCCTCCCACTTGTATGATGAGAAATTATGAACTATGTTATGCCATATTAATTCACTATATGCAAATGTGTTTTGCAAAACACAATGTCCAACACCAAAGCTATTACATGTTCATATAGTTCTGGACATCAATTTTGGTGATTGTATAAAAAACTTTGATTGGGAAACAAAATCATTTCTACTTTTTTTAATCATAAATTCATAATGATTATCAACCTAGATTTTTATTTTATTTTCTTGTTTATTTCACCCTTCACTTATTGATTCCATTAATTCCTTATGTTACATTAAAATAAATTATTCAAAACATGTGATTGAATGTATTTTTGCACCCTTTAAAACAGATTTCCCTTCTATGAAAAACATTTCAAATAATGGAAAGGATTAGAGAAATAATGTTTGGGTGGCAAAATTTATGATGTAAAAGCTTGCCCAAGGATCCATTATAAACAACATTGTAATGGCATGTAAAACAAGTGATATAAACAGGGCCGCAACATAGTTTTGTAGCAAACCAATTTGACAAATAAGGGAATTCAAATTTGCTAAAGCTTTCTTGTCATTTTTCAACATTTGATCATGAGAAATGACCAATGATCGCCTACATTTTGGTAGTGCATACAAGTGCATTACATAAGCACCAACTGAAAGGTGAAGGATATCAACATGTGTAAAGTTTAGAAATTGAAGGGAGCTACTTGGAGCTAAAGTTCAATGTTTCTACATTGATCGTAGCACAAAAGTTCAATGTTTATATGTTGCATGGAATGAAAATAATGTGTTGCTTGTAGCAAAAGTCATGTGTTGCCTAGAACAAAAGTCATGTAATGCCTAAAATGAAAGTTATACATTACTTGGAGCTAATGTTGAAGGTGATGATAGGTCGAAAGGGATTCGGATTAGTTAGATATGGTGATAGAAAGCTAGGTTGTGTTTTCAATGGGTCATGTTTATTACAACAATTTGACTCTTTTACTTGACATTACAAGTGACATTTCAAATAGTCTTTATATATACATTGCCATTGTTAAACATGCTTTAAAAACTTACCTATCTCATTCATTTTCAATACCAGCTTTCATGGTTTCAACCCTAGGCTAAATAACCTCAAAGCAAGGGTAGCTTGGTGAGGGGGTGAATGAATGCAAGAAATGCAATGTTTTGGGGGTGAATGATTGTTTATAGATCATCTCAAGGTTTAGCACAAACTCATTATCTAATGTATCAATTTTTCTTATCATATTGAAGTACAAATGATGCAAAGATTGTTAATTTGACATGAGTTAAATTTGTTCCCATCTTTAATCATGAACAAAGAAAGGTTTTCAAGCATTTATATATATATATGAAATTGTGATAGTCATGGAAAAGGCTTTCACATGAATATTATTTGACAATTAAAGAACAAAAAAATAATCTTCATTTGTATCAAACAATGTCAAAAGAAAGGACTTTGAAATGATAACAATTGTTTAAAGTGCATGTTCAAAATGTAATGAATGTAATGGAAATTTTAATTATGTGAAATTTTGAAAGGAATTGAACCAATTGATATAGATGTCATTGTTATGGTTTTTTGCAATATTTATTTCACAACTTGCTACTTCATTAATAGAAAATTCAAACAAACTTTTTGGTCAATTAGATTAGTTATGTTTCAATTATTGGTTTTTAAACTTGAAAGCTTGGGACTACAATCCATCAAGAACATGTGAAGATGAAGTATATAATGTCTTTTGCTTTGTCAAATGGAATTCAAAACATTCAAACAAGTTTTTCAATCCTTAAGTAGAGTTGTTGATTTCAATTCTTTTATCAAAAAGACCCAAACTTAAGCTTGTAATTCACTATCAAGAATGACAAGGAAATTTGTCTTTCCTAGCTTGAAAATGAAAAATTATACCTAATACAGAATGCAAAACATAACATGGAGCATGAGATTTAAATTGTAAAATTTCCTCCAAATTGAAAAGCTAAAAGAGATATATAAAAATAGTCCTCTCTTTTTCAATCATTTTTCAACTTGTAAATTCATTTTAATATTCAAAATTAATGAATAATAATCATGTGTTTTGATCAACATTTATAATACAAATTGGAAAAATAAATCAGTTTAGGACAACTAAAGTAATACTATTTTTAAATCTACTTTCTAAGTAATTTCAATTTTTTGAAAGGTGTTTTGGTAGATAAACTTAAGTTTCTAAATACAAGTTTTAATACATCAATCATTGGTTTGACTCAACATTTTTTGGGGAGAAACTTTGCACAAATATGAAAAATGAAAATGACAAAAGGAATATTTTGGGGGAAAATCACAAAATTTTGAAAAAAAAATTGATTTTTTACTATATTTCTATTTGGATTTCAAGTAAGGGAATTTTTCTTACCAATTTTTTACATTTTTGGACATGTTTACAAACATATATGTCGCCATTTAATGTTAAATCCCTCTTGGGATGCTTGCATATGATGCAACATCAAGCATTTGAAAAATTAAAAAAAAAAAAAAAGATTGATTAATTATAAATCACCATGTTTCCAGCTAGATAAAGGTGTAAATCTTAAAATATGTACCAATTGGGGAAATATGCATGAAAAAATTGGTGAGTATTTCCAAGTGATGAATGCAAAGGCAAAATGGAGGTAACCTTGTAGATGAAAAATTCTACTCCATAAGGTTACCTCCAAATACACTAAAAATTTCCTTGTAAGTTTATTTGCCATCCTGAGTTCATGTTGGGTTTCATCTTGGTAACCTAATCATGTAAATCATAGGTCTTGTAGGAAGGTAAGTAGGAGGGATAATAGGTGGATACTAAGTAGGTAAGTAGATGCATATAGGGTTAGTACATACATGAGGGTCAAATAGGTTGTTAAGCTTAGAGCAAGATGACAATGACAATCACATTGGGAAGTTACATCCCATCCATGGTGGATGAAGGTTCTCATTCAATCCCATCCCTCAAGAGCCTTTTTTGGTTCATTGTGTTCCCGATGGTTGGGGCGATCATCAACACCATCAACATAAGTATTGCCAAAAAAATTCACAAGTGCAACACCGCCACCAACATAGGTACTCCAAAATTCTTCAACGAAAAAAATTCAAAGCCATGGGAACAAGGAACAAAGTAATCAATCATCCATCATTTTCCGTCCAAGTAACTTCGCAATGTGGTTGTCAAACTTTGCAAATGCTATGGTACCATGACAAGTTCAACATTTCAGTGTAGAATAATTTTTTCATATGGAAGATTTCCTGTAGAAAGTTGAACATACCATGATATATAAAAAGATTCTCAATTTTCCTTCACAAAATTTTGTTCTTTGATAAAAATAAATAACTTATTTATTATTTATTATTTATTTGAAAATTTTCAATTTTTCTGAAAATAGTATAATTTGTGTGGAAGCTGCCAAAGGTACTATAATTTATGATATCTGCATTGTTTTGAGGTTGGTATGCAAAAGATGTTTTGTGCTCCAATCAAACTTGGCCAGCATTAGATGATATGGTGTAGTTGATTCTTTCTTCTTCTTTAAAGGGCATAGCCAACCGTTTGTGGGATGCTTCATTTCGCTCTTTGGCTTGATAGGGAACCTCAAAAAACCACCTTTCATTTGATAGCTTCACTTTTTGTCTTGACACTTCACAAAAATTGACAAATACTTTTCTTTTAACCAAAAATAAAATGGAAAATTCAATGTAATTGCATTTAGTCTAATGAAAAAAATAGATGACTCATCATGCCACACCAAATGTCCAAAATTGCTCTCCAATCCATATGGATTCTTGAGATCTGGGGTTGAGCTTGGTTCTTCAAAATTCTAAACCTTGCAATGTTAGTTCTGGAACGATTTTTTTCCAAATTCAAGAACTTACGAGCCTTGTTTGAAAATCAACTATAATTCCATATACACACTCCCCTGAGACTGAAGAGTGGTATAAGAATAGAGTTTTCCAACAAATTAAAATTGAGGCTTGTATAGATATGGAGTTCTACGACTAATTAAAAACCATTCAATTACTTATAAAGTTCGACTTATTTCTCAACTTGCTTACCTAAAGAACCTGAATCTCTATATGTTCAAGATTTGTTTCTTAAAAGGTTTTGGGTTTCAGTTCTGGCTTTTTCTAGCTAAAGGTTAGTTTCATAGTCAAGTTCTTGTCACAAATCAATCAAAAGGGTGTTGGTTTCAACCTAGTTCCCAATAACCTAAACCACTCAAGTTTAACAATCCATCCAAACCGGGGAACGTACTAACACTGGTCCTAACTCCTTGATATACTTCTTGGGGGTTTCATTGTAAGGATTTGTCCTTGGGGTTGTCAAGGTGTCATCACACTTTGTTTGTTTGTTTGTTTGTTTGTTTTTTGGTCTTTGGAGGGTTTTTCTTTTGTTTTGGGTTTGGGAGGGGGTTGGTCATGTCCCTTGGCAACTCTAGTGTGAGAGAGAAAGGCCACCCATTGGGATCTAGGGAGCTTGAGCCGTTGAACCAACTGCCAGCCTACCTTCAAATCCACAAAGGCAGCTGGGGAAGTTACAACATTGCTACAAAGTGGAGGAAGGGAAGTTACAAGCCGGCTGTACCATGGCAGTCACATGAAAAAAGGAGGAAGGAATGGTCAATCACACATCACCAACCCCAACCTCACTCTGCTTTTGCATTTCTATGGCATAGCCGAGCCAGACAGGGATGAGTAATCAATCACATTGCGCACAGCAAAGCATCGTTGAACAATCACAGCAACCAACAACGATAAACCTTTGATATGTGACATCCCGATTAGCAAGAAGATTGGAAGCTTGTCATCATCGTCATCGTTGTCATCATCATCTTGAATGAACAACAAAGCCTGAAGCAGAGACAAGCAGCAACAAGAATGCAACAAGGAATTGGAATAAAAATGGAGACCATCATCCCATGGAGGGAAAGGGAAATTCAATACTGCCTTGCTGTTGTCGATATAGGAATGGTGATGACATTGGACAATGCAATGGTACAAGACAATGGGAAGTGGAGATTAGTAAGAATTTCAGCTAGTTGGCCATTGTAAAGATTGCAGGATTTGGAAAGGATTGGAGAGCACCAGGAGACAAGAAAAAAGAGGGAAAGAAAGAAAAAAAGAAGAAGAATAGTAGATGCATCCCTACCGCCGCCTGCGTATGGCAATGGCCTCAGCACCAGGCACATCTGCGTGTGCAGCCTGCCGAGTGTTGCGCCGCAAGTGCACAGCACAGTGTTTGTTTGCTCCTTATTTTCCTCCCGACCAGCCCCAGAAATTTGCTCATGTCCATAAGGTGCGCTCCAAGCTTGTGTACACTACAATTTGTTTTGTTCTCCTCACAGCTTGATTCTCGTTCTTGCCTGTGGAACTGAGTCCCAGAGTGCTGTGATTTGCACTTATTGACAATGAAACTGTCAACCAAACATAGACCACAATGACATGTGAGAAGTATGAACCCTGTACATCAGGGAGGTCATTTCACCTGACACAGATCAGAATGAATCATCATATCGACAAAGAGTACACCAAACACTCACAATACACTTCAGTTCATCAGGCTCCAAAAAAACAAGAGTGTGATTCATCTGCCTACATGCCAAGAGCCCTCCAAAGATGTCACCTTTGCATCTAGGTGCATGCAGGCAGCTCCTGAAAATATGTGCAGCAAGTTCAACAAAGAGAGTCTCAGTGGGTTATGGTTAGGAGTAAGCACAATGGCAGATGCAATGTAGGTTGCTCACAAGCTTTGCATACATCCATTGCTCCACACTGTGGAATGTCTATGGAAATTTGGAGAAACTATGAGGTGAATAGGGAAGAGTGAATTGTTGTAAAGTGAAGGGGGGGTGTGCAGGTGTTTGGTGTTGCTAATGTCACAAAAATGCTCCATGAGTTGCCGCCTCCTCATCGCGAAGACTGTGTAAATTCACTTGCTTATGAGGCTGATGCACGTGTCCAAGATCCTGTTTATGGCTGTGTTGGTGCAATCTCTGTCCTCCAGCAACAGGTCTTCACATCTTTTGCTCTTGCCTTTTTTTTTCCAGTTCACAAACTCTCTCTCCAATAGCATCACAACTTTTTCCATTAAACACCACCTACCCTTCAAGTCACTGGTATCACTTGAGGCCCTAGTCTTTTTTCTATTAAACCACTCTTCTAACGGGTAATGTGAATCCATGAAAACCCTTTCTTGCAACATTATGGGCATGCATTGCAGCAATCAGAAATCAATAATTTCTACCTAGTGTAAAACCCACTTCTCACCACTTGTAGTGCTTGAATCATGTTCAAGTACTAAAGTTAGGGTAGAAAGTGTGCACGATAAGAGCAGGTTGTAGCTGATGACACCATTCAACAGAACAGTCCCTTGCAGGATTTGAATGTCAATTGAGGCAATTAGTGGTGATTCTGTTGACGAAGACACTGAAAGGTATTGCTATAGCTTTCTGAAATTGTGAGATCATAGCAAGGGAACTTAGGGCAAACATTTTGCATTTCGCTATGGTCCTTGTTTAACTATGTCATTTGTGATCCTGTACAAATGTTTCTATCACCAGTAAACCTGCCCAAAAACCGAATGAGAAAAGCAAGTCTACAAGTTGGATTGCTTTTTCTTTGAGAATTTCCAGACAGCTGTTGAAGCTGTTCACTAGCCCTGGAGAATGCACATGTTGCATGCTTCAATATAACTTTTAGGTGTCCAGTGGCTATCCAGAAGACTTCAATGGCAAAGTATTGAAGAGATAGTACTACCAAGGAATGGAACACTCATCAAAGATACATGAGGCACAAATGAGACAAAGTTCACCGACCTTCAAAAATGTCACAATTCTCATTTGAAGCTTCAAAGGAAATTGTGCTTTTTGAACACTTCTGGGTGGCACTTTTGCTATCTCAGTATACACACCCAAGAAATCCTATTGTGACATACGCCATCAGAAGTTCAAGTCAAGACCACATATCACAGAGAAATGTACAGGAGAAAATGTAAATACACTCTCTCTCCTGAGGGGAACAGTTTTAGGCAGCTGTCAGTTCTCTCTCAGTCGGGTCATCACTCATTCCATCTGTTGATTCATAGAAGCAGATTCTTTGCAGGACAAAGTTAGATGGATAGCTCATGCTGGCAGTGATTGTTCCAATGGAGACCAGCTGCCAGCATTTACTCTGCCATCATCTCCTCAGTGACTTATTCATTTAGCAGGTCACATAACAGGGAAAAACATTGTTTATTACAGATTATTGAAAACCAAGGGTATGCAAAACAAAAATCTCAAGGAGCAGGAAATCCTACCTAATGGTGGGGAGGCATGCTGCCATGTTCAGTCAATGGATTATTATGACTGCATTCTCCCAACACAATAACAGTGTGCACTTAAGCAGAGACCACTGAAAATATAGGTGTAGAAACTTCTGCTCTCAGAGATGCAACAGAAGTTGAAATCCATTGAGAAGAAAAGCAGCTGTAATTCCACATCTTGATGCTTGCAAGGCATAATAAGGTTGCCAAAAAAAAAAGCTGTTATTCAGCAATCTTGCTGGTTGATGCTTTCAAGGCAGAAGGAATGTTGCCAAAGAAAAGCTGTAATTCAGCAATTTGCTGCTGGATGCTTGATGGCTTGCAAGGGCAGAGGTTGTCAAATAAAAAGCTGTAAATTCAACATCTTGATGCTTGATGCCTTGCAAGGGCATAAAGGTTGCCAAAACAAGCTGTAAATTCAGCATCTTGATGCTTGATGCTTCCAAGGAAGAAGGTTACCAGGGAAAGGTGTTCTTCAGCATCTTGCTGCTGATGCTTTCAAGGCAGAAAGTTGCCAAAGAAAGCTGTTATTCAGCAATCTTGCTGCTTCGTGCTTCGTGCTTTCAAAGGCATAACAAGGTTGCACAATCCACAGGACACAGATCCAGAGTTAAATCCTTAAGGAGAGAGGCTCCTCTTGCTTAAGGATCTGAAGCTTTTTAGTTGAGAGAAGAAGTTGTAGGGGAAAAAGAGAAGTGAAGAGAAGAGATGGAAGACGATGAGTATAATGGAATTTACCCTTCCTCAGGTGGCGCACCTGCAGGCGCAACTGGCACTCGCGACGTCGGAAATTGCACGCTTACGAGAAACATTCGCCATTGCTGCTGCTGCTGCCGCCTCCACTTCCACTGCCAATGCTGCTGCTGCATCCGGAGCTCTCCTTATGGCTGCTCTTCAACCTCGCTCTCCATCTCAAACCGACATGACTACTAATACTACTACTACTTCTTCTCAGCAGCCTGCTGCCTCAAGGCCAGCTTGAGCATCATCATGATCAGAAAGACAACATCATGAAGATTAGCAACTTTTTCTTTTGTTTCCCACAGATTTGTAACCAAGCACAGAGAGTGTGAAGCACCAAGATTTGATACAAGCTTCAAAAGGATTTGTGGCTGCCATCATTTCTATCAAAAGCTTCACATCATTTCTTGATGCAAGCTTCTTCACAAACCTTGATGCAAGCAAGCTTCCCAGAATGATGCAAGCTTCATATGATTTGATGCAAGGCTTCCCAGAATGATGCAAGTGTCATAAGAATTAATCAACTGTTTTATGAGTTTTCTGAATCTAACAAATCGCTTCATGCAACTCACTGGATTTCTTCAAAGTTTTTTCCAGTCAGGCTTCAAGAGACTGATTGATCAACTGATCCATGGACAACACAGCTGATCAAGACCTGCTTGCAAAACCTGTGAGAATCTCTACTGACCTCTTCTTGCCTTTGGCACACACTCAAAAGGATTTTCTTTGACCTAGACATTGTGCACCTCATAACAAGCTTTGGAAGTGCATGGATTACATGACAAGAAGCATCAGAGCCATGAGCTTGACTGCATGAAATTGCAAAGACCATGAGTAAAACACAAGTACAAATTGAGTTGGTACGATAACATGTCTTCAGACCAATTTGAGTTGTGTGTTGGCAAAGTAAATCCACAGATAAAATTATGAGAGTAGAATGTAGATGCACAGAATGGAACAAGGCAGATGTACTACAAGAATGTAAGGGTATAGAGCACTACCCCAGCACCATAGCAACTCTGTCCATTCCCAGAACTTGCTAAGACTTGCTTGCCAAGAAGAAGAATCACCAATGAAATACATGGCAGAGGCCAGAAGAACAGGTGGTGAACCAATTATATTCACCATTGTTCCCAGCAGCAAAAACAACTGAAATTGTATACTCTTGCTTCCTTTATGCTCATCAGCAGATTTCCCCCAGATATTTGGCAGTGGACAGGCGCAGAGGGACATGGGCACCAGCACTAGAGCTCCAACCAATGAGACAGCAAAGTCGATTTGAGACATGACCCCAAGCCCAATGGTAGCTACACCTAACAATAAAGCCTTGACTGCAATCCAATCACCTTTGCCAGGAGTAGGCAGAAAGGTCACCATTGTCAACAGACTCACAATTGCCATTGTTGCCCACATGAACATTTTCAAGCTGGGTATGGTGAAGAATTTCATCATTGCAGGAGCTTTGGAACTAGCAGAAAAGTTCATCATAATGCTGTCCACTAGTTGAGAGACAAATGGTGGAAAAATTGCAGTGAGAGATGCCCATAACTGCACCACACTCACAACCACCACCGCTCGCTGCCAACTCCCCACACTGGTCTTGGCAGTCACAAGATTGTCAGGTTCTCTTTCTCCAGCTTTGACCACTTCAGTGCTGAGTTGGCCAGGTGTTGCAGAAGACAAGTCTGTGGAATCGCATACTGTTTGTTTAAGAGAATCAGAGGCTACAGCAGTTTTCACTGATTGTGAGCATAGTGCAGCTGCTCCAAGAGGAAGAGTGAGAAGAAGAAGACCAAGTGGTATCATGTATACACCCACAGAGATGAACTTGTTTGGAGCTGAGAGAAGGTAAAGGAAAAAGGACTGATGAAATTTCTCCAGAAGATTGTTCACAGATCGCATCACTCCTTCAATCAGCCTGCCACACAAATACAAATGAGATAAGTTTCAAGACAAGACAGATTTGAATGAATGCTGACCATCAGAACCCTTTCACTTTCCAATGGCCTTTATTGAAGCTCCAGGTACATTAGGAATTGATCAGTAGACTGCACAACCAAGAGCAAGAGAAGGCCAACCTGCCAAATTTAGTTAGAAGATCAATCTGTTCATTCACAGTTCCGAAATCACCTCCAGCCATCATCTCAAGACTAACAGCATCAATCTGGTAGTTCCGGAAAGCTCCATGGGCCCCTGTTGGCAGCCCTAGTGCCTGGTATGGTGTAAGAAAGCCATTCAGGATACACATTTCACAAGAAAATACAGCACATTTCCCTCCCTTGGGACTTGGGTCTGGGTGGTCAATCTGTCAAGTGGCTATCCAGTTGCTTTTCTACAGTAGAACATTAAGAAGATGACCCTAGTGACCAAGGGTAATTTGGCAAATCCATGATCTATAACAGAAAGAAGAGCATCCTACCTGATTCTTTACGGAAGCAAACAGAGTTGCTAAACCTTCCACATACATTGAGGCAGTTAGAACAAAGCCCCAATCTGCTCGCACTTTTCCTGCCAACTGGCCAATTTTTTCTAGAAACTGGCCCAAGTAGTTGAGTGAAGCTGATTCTTGCATGTCTGCAAATGTATCAACATGCATATGTAAACCCTGCCTCCACACAGCTAAGGAATTCACAACATTGATCAAGTCCAGGTTTGGCATTTGTCCATTTGGCCCCTCTGCTGACACTTTTATGCAATCAGCAACTCCACCATCCCCTGAAGTCACATATAAAACCAAGCCTGCAGCAATTGTTCCTGCACGTTTGAAGTCCAGTAAGGTTTCACCATCGAGTTTTTTCCCTGCGTACAACCAAGCTTGAGTGCTAGGATCAGAGAACCCCCAGTCTTTTGGTAGATCAAATCTAGGCTCATGATACTCTTGAAGCCAAGCAGCTGCAGCAGTGTAAGCACTGTATCGAGAATCTGCCAAAACCCAGATAACATCTTTTGCCAACCAGTTTGAATTTCCCCATAGCTCAAAAAGTGCCATGCCAAAACCTAATGCCAATCTATCCCCTGTAGACAGCATCCTCTCCACTCTGAAAGGTGTTACCAGAACCACAGCTTCATTTCCTTCAGCCTGGGGAGCCCTCACAATGCCAACAATATTTACTCCAGGTATTCCTTCCTGAGAACAAAGGTAAAAGTTAGGGCAACACATAAAGAGTCCTCACCACATTAATATACCCTATGTACTTGAACAAACTTTTCCTGGTACCTATGACTGAAAACAAGAGAAAGGTTGCCTAACCCATCTCCATAGATTTAAGAAGTAGTTCGAAAAACTTGCCAACAAAAAATTACAAGCATGTAAAATGGAAGGAAATGATATCTTTCATAAGAATAGAGAAATCTCCGTTCTCACGATGAAGAATAAAACAGCAAGGCTAACACTTCCTCAGGAAGCCACAGAAAGAACCAAACAAGGGAAGACAAAAAACAAAACTAAAAACTAAAAAAAGAAACACACACACACACCGGTATGAACAAAAGTGCCAGTCTCACACCTGTTCAGGGACCATCAACAGTAGTATGTATGATAGTAACTTAACTATCACAACTTCCCCACTGACTTCATCAGCTCCCTACAGTG
>Ga0116227_10004482_pt1 | contig 30300 bp, 18 predicted proteins | sample S1TSphgellanicum_FD_89693 | JGI IMG/M metagenome (GOLD analysis project Ga0116227, IMG submission 89693) | Host-associated microbial communities from peat moss isolated from Minnesota, USA - S1T2_Fb - Sphagnum magellanicum MG | ecosystem: Host-associated > Plants > Peat moss > Unclassified... | reverse complement strand
TGCCTCCTTCCTCCATATTTTAGCCGGGCTTTTATTTTAGCTCCGACTTAGTGGGTGTTCCAAGTTTGAAGTAACCTTACGACCACTTGAAATGTGCCACACTTGAAAACCGTCTGTGCCTTGTAGGCAAGGGTTACCACTAGTAGTTATAATGTAATGGAATTGTAATTGTAACATAGTTGCATGAGTTGCATATGTATACAATTTCATATATGGTGAGTTGTGTTGTTGTAATTCTTGTAGCTTGTCCAATAACACTCGAGTTGTAGAAATATGTTGAGTTGCAAGTGGTTGTTACAACTCAAAATTGTAACTAAAACTTGATTGTAAGCCTAGTTGTAATATATATATATATATATATATATAGTGATTTGTAGCATTTAGTCTCTCTTTTTTCCTCTCTTTTTTTGTTTGACAATTGAATTACAAGGTGTTAATAAAGAAGTAAGGAAATGTAAAAGAAAAATTTACATTAGATTTATAAGTTGCAATAACCTGGACTATAGACATATAAAACATCCACGATATGAACTTATTCTTTACTTTGTAATAAAACAAGTTTTTACATGTGCAAAGTGATTCTTCCTTTAAATGTGTCAAAATTCAATAGGTTATGGGCCCACACAATGCTTGACATACCACTTACTAACAAATAATGGAAAAACATGGAAACATCCAATTGAAAGTTTTTGACAGATGTGGTATTTCTCTTTAGCATTTGCAAATGGAAATCATTTTTTAATGCCAAGAAGATAATGAAAATTGTTGACGGATTAAAACCACAACCCACAAGAAAAGGAGATGTAAAGGACTAGGATTATCATGGTTCACATTCAATTATAGAAGTGGATGTTAACACATGGGATGACCATAACAATTATGCTTGAATGCTAATCAATGCAAGCATTATTTATGAATATCTCCATCAACTCATTAATTGTAGCATAACTACAATGATGTGCAATAAATTAATCCTTGTAATTAACAAAAAAATGTTGAAAATTTGCATTTCTTATAATAAAAATTCTTTGGCTACCACATAGTGAAAGGAGACAAGATGACTAATCACATTGCAAATGTTGAGAGCATGGTGCGACTTTTGAAGGACATTGATTAGCCAATCGTTGATGAAATGATTAAACAAAAATCATTTATGCCATGCCACCAAGTTATAATAACATAATGGTTGTTTAGGACAATCTTCCAAGGAGTGATCAAAGAATACATGGGATCATTATGCATCTTTTTAAACATGAATATTTAATAAAAATACCACAAGGCTATGATAATGGTGGCAATTAAACATTTTTCACATCCTTTACATGAAGCATTACACAACCCAATTATAAATCAAAACAATGTAAACACAAGAGTGAATACATGAAAGAATTGAAGCAACACACGAAATATTTCAACTATTGCGAATTTGGCCATTGGTCAACTAAATGTCTACACCCACTAAAGAAGAAGAAATTTTATTTTTTGAATGCCGATGTTGTCAAAACAACGAATTCAAATTCTTCTTCAAATGGAAAGGTGTGTGCATTTGGGCTTTTGCATGAACACCAAAATTTAAAAGGCCTTGCTATATTAGACATGGTTGCATCGACACAATTTTGTGAAGGATGTGCCCTTGGAAAACATCATAAAACATCTTATAAGATTGATATTATGAAAGAGCAATCTCAAATTCCTGGTTTGTTTTTCCATGGGGACATTTGTAATTTTATGCAAGAGGATTCACTTGGTGGAACATGCTATATATTGTGTAATGTTCAAAGATGATTGTTCAAGCTATAGATTTGTCTATTACATCAAGAACAATCTGAAACCCTTTCTTGTTTCAAGCATCTAGTTGCGTAGGTTTAGTGGGAGATACATTGCCACATCATGACATTGTAAATTGATCGTAGAGGTGAGTTATGTTCCAAAAAAATTGCACATTATCTTTATGTTCAACACATCATGCATGAGATTAATAAATATTATATTCCGCAACAAAATGGATTCATTAAACATGATGATCGGATAGTCACACAAGTTGCACACAACATGCTATATGTTAAAAGTCTTCCATTATGCATGTTATCCACATTATTGTATACTTTTTCGATAAACTTAATCCAACTTGTCATGGCATGGGACCAAGCTTGTTGTTTCACATTATCGAATGTTTGGTTGTTTTGCTTACATGTTCATTGACAAAAAATTACGATCCAAATGGGATGCTAAGAACACCAAAACATAGTGTTGTTGGATATAACACTACAAATAAAGGATATAGACTATGGCAACCTAGCACAAAGATGGTGAAGGAATGTGTTGATGTTATGTTCAATGAGACATCAACAAGCCTTGTAACACCTAGCACGACCTTTCCAATTTCATATTCATTTCAAAATGACTCATTATTTAGCATCCAATTAGTAAACACAACCAGTGGGAACACTACAAGATGACACTAGTCCACATAGTCAAGTAGTAGGAAATGTCTAGGATACAATGATGCATGAATCACCACCACTTTTACAATGCTATAAACCTATTATTGAGATAATGACTATAAGTAAGAGAGTTGTGATTCTTGGTGATGATGATGCATTAATTCAGAATTCTTTTGTTGGTTTGATGGAATTTTGCTTATATGGATTCATGGAGCCTCAAACTTTCAACATAGTTATTCAATTTCTTGATGTTTCATCATGGCAAGTTGCCACCAATGAGAAATATGCATCATTATTCAAAATTGGGACTTGGGAATTAATGTTATTAATACAACATCACAAACTTAACATCTCACAACTTAGTAACAAAAATTGTGCAAAATTCATTCATTCATAATTCGTATGTTTTACACATTGATATCCTGTATTGAAAACACATTTGAAACATGGATTTATAAGAAGATGTGAAATTTGTGTGACATTCATTCGTTCATAGGTTCGTATTTCATCCATCAACACATTTATCCGTGTGTCAAATATGTTTTTAATGCATGATGTTTGTGTAAAATGTATGAACCTATGAATGAATAATCCTACACGATTTTCATTATTAATTTGTCATATGTTAAATTTGTGATGAAGGGAAAAATGTGTTTGTTGTAAATGGGTGCACAAATTCAAATACAAATCAGATGACTCCATTAAATGGTACAAGGCTCATTTAGTAGTTGAAGACTATTTAAAGAAGGTAGGTGTTGACCATGCAAAGACGTATTTTCTAGTGGTGAAGAATGACTTTATTCGTGTTGTTTTGGTAATAACAATTAGTCATAAGATACATATTTGCCAATTCAACATAGGCATTGTTTTCCTTAATGGAAATTTGTTTTAAGAAATTTATATGGTTCAACCCGAAGGCTTTATGCAACCAAAGGCAACCAAATTGGTTTGTAGATTTTTAAAACATTTATATGGCCTTAAATAAGAAGCACAACAATGGAACATAAAATTTGACACATTTATGAAGGCGTAGAATCTTGTCATTAGTGAAGTTGACCCTTTGTGTTTATCACAATAAAGGTCTTATAGAAACTATTTCTGTGATTTTTGTTGATGGTGGGATTTTATGTGGAGTTAAGGAATTAACTGCTAATAACATAATTACATACTTGAAGATTGTTTTTAAGTGATTCAAGGATTAGTAGACTATTATGTTGGATTTCAGATTACCATTGATTCATTGAATCATTCTATTTTCATCAATCAAAGTCACCACATCATGTAAACATCATCAAACATTTTGGCATGGAGCACGTAAATTTCATTGTTGCTCCTTTTGATTCCCATATGTTATTTAATGTTCAAACTGGACTAGTAGACAAGGTAGTTCACGATGTTCCTTACAAAAAGGAAGTCGGTATTTTGGTATAGTGAACTCAACCTAAGAAATCTTATTGGTTTGTTGTCAAATGCATTTTGTGCTACCTAAAAGCCACTATTGACTATGGCCTTCTCTACTATGGAACTCCAACAAACACCATTTTTACATGGTTTTTGTGATGCTAATTATGTTGGAGACCAAGATGACCACAAGTCTTGGACAGGGTATGTGTTCATCTTTGGTAATGCTACTATTACATTGTGTAGTTAGTGCCAAAGTTGTCCGGCCAATTCCATAATTGAATCTGAGTTTGTTGTTGCCAATGAGACAATAAAAAAAGCAATTTGACCATGCTGCTTACTTTCCAATATTGGCATTAGTCACATAAACCTACCATGATCTATAGTGAAAACCAAAGTGCAATTCAATTGGTGAAGAACTTGAAATATCACAAATGGACCAAGCACAAAATATTACTTCATTTGTGAGAAGTGGGAGATGAAGTCCAAGGTAGAACTATGGTATGTCCACACTCGCAATCAATTAGAGTGCTGATTGACTGACTAAGTTAATACCAAAGGATATGTTTCACAAGTTCTGCAACTACATGAGCACTTGGAGGCACTGAAACTGGTGGTCCTTTTTTATTTTGAAATAGTTAAAGAACAAAAACTGATGGTTCATTAGAAGTTCAAGAACTGCCCAAGACTAGTTGTTATGGCTAAGGGGGAGGAATGCAGGTGGCTGTGCTGTGCAAGTTGACATACATAGACCCAAATATTTCACCATGCAAAAAGATAATCTTCAAAAAATCCTCTAAAAGAAACCAAAATCCTTCAAGATATTATTATAACTCTATTATAACTAATCTCAAGTTTCAACACAAGCCAAAATTATCATCTTTTGAAAATCCTCTTATAAAAATAGACCTATAATTGCCTAGGGGCCAAAATCCATTAAGCTACTATATACTCTATAATGAATCTAAACGGATCTTGGTGGGCAAGGCCAATCAAGTTTCCACCACTATGGAAATGCTTTTGTTGGTACTCGAATAAAAGCTGGATTCTAAAACACAATTTGAATGATGAATTGCTCGAAAGACAAATTTTATTGAGAAAAAAATAATGACCTCAGCCAGCACAATTGAAAAAGCCCGAAAAGAATTTAAGGAACAAGTGTGTTTTTTCCAAAGTTTTTGTTCAAAGAATTATTGTTAACATCGTTGTATTGTCCACTAAACTCGAGCATTGAACTCTTCTTATTCACAAATCAATAGCCTATCTACCTCCTTCAGAGCTCTAGGATTGTCTAGACCAGCAATTGTAATAAACTTTCTTCAATGCTCTCTTGTCTTTTGGCAATTGCAATCACACCCACTACACTACAGAAAAAAACTGCCACAATGACACCAAAACTAGTGATCCACCTTAAAATTCATTTGTCCCAAGAAAGCTCATCTTTTTGAGCAATCTCTTGTTCATGAACATGTGTTGAGGTGTGAGCCAGCTTGATGCTTCAAGTGTCTAGAATTATTGAATTCGCTCACAAGTTTCTTCTAATTTGCTAATTTGTAAAGCTCGACTTACAAGTTCTCAATCTCGACCATGGAAGTATATATATAATCTCTTACTAAGTCATAACGAATTATGCCAGTCATGTGTGCACATTTCAATCAGGGAAAAGCTTGAAATGCAGTGCAGCAGTAGATATAATCTCTAGAGAACTAGTAGAAGCTTGAAATTAGGCGGGCAGCTCGACCAGCAGATAGAATTCCTCGAGAATCGGAAGCTTGGAAGTTTGAACTTTAAAGGCATTAGCAAGATATGGAAATTTCTAGACAATCAGAAGCTTAATGAAAGAAGACAGCAGCAGCAGCAGCTCTGGTATAATCTCTAGAGATCGATCAGAAACTTGAAATTAGACAACAGCATATAGCAGATTTCTAGACAATAATCATCTGAAGCTTGAAAGGCAGCAGCAACAGATAACAGATATAGACACCTTGAGAATCAGATCTAGCTTGAAAGGCAGGATCAGCAGATCTGATTCTGAGATCACAATATTCGGAAGCTTGAAAGGCAGCAGCAGATGATACAATTTCTAGACAATGATCAGAAGCAGCTTGAACGGGCAGCAGCTGCTAGCAGATCATATGATTTGTTTCTAGACAATTGATCACGAGAAGCTTGAGTACGTATAAGATCTTGAGCTGGTGCAGGAACTGCAGCAGATTCGACACTAGATTTGAGAACTTTGTCTAGACAGTACCATACCAGTTGCGGCGACATTCTCTGGGGGCAATGGGATACCGCTTCCGATCGGTGCAGTAGTCGTAGAAGAGGTGAGTCCGTTGCACATATTGCAAAGCCGCGATTTGGTGTTGCGTCATGTATTGGTACCGTGGTGCATTCCACCAAGCGTACACAGGACCCGCAGCGCAAGCACCGATGTCGTTGTCCACCACTCTGCAACCGTCTATGCCGAATCCTTGGAACGACGCAACGAAAGGCGCAGCGTTCCAGTTGATCGGGTACTTGCCTCCTTGCGTCGCCCACGAGCTCCCGTCCCACAGACTTGCGTAAATTCCCATCGGCTGCGCGTGGGGAAACGGTACTCCCAGTATCTCATTGTTCCTGAACACGCGGATCGGTGTATCGTCCACAAAGAATCTGCAGAAAAACAAACGGTCACACAAACAGTACTTCAAGAGTTTAATTGATCACAAGGAGCTCTTGTATGATCCCCTAGTTTGTTTGTGAGAAAATTGTGTCACACGGAGTTGTACGAGAACTCTGTTGTGTGTGTGCATAGATGATAATGTTTGTAGCTTCTGCTTGAAGTGCAGGAGTTTGCGCCGGGATCAACGTGCAAGTTTTCTTGGATTGGATCAGGATGATCTAGCGTTCATGGGGGATGCTGCGCCAGTGATCAGCTGCTTACATGATGATTTCTCTTGTCCAGCGGACGGAGTAAGTGTGAAACTCTAGAGTCGGGTCGAACCACAGGCTGATCCGCTGCTCTCGACCCCCAACTCCTTGGGCGTACACATTTGTTTGCAGTGTGTAAGGTTGCCCGCTTACGTTGCCTAGGAACTCGAAGTCCAATTCGTCGTGACGATCTCCTGAGGACGAGAGCTGCAGCAAGAATGCAAGCACCCACGCACGCATGCAGGTTATATAAAGAATTGTTGCAATGGTTCACAAGGAGCTCTTGGATGATTCCCTTGTGAGAAAATTGTCTAGCTTTACCTCCAAGAATAGACCAAGACTAGAACGTCGTCGACAGAGCTTCACCGCCACGTATTCTAGTCCTAAATTCTCCTACCAACAGGAGGATGAGATCAAGTGCATGAGGTAATTTGTGATGAGAATTGTTATACGTAGTAAGCAGTGACAGTGCCAGCAGAATCTCCAGGGACGAGCTTGATCCCCATGCCAATGGCTCCGAACAAGAAATACCCCTTGGATCCAAATGCAGCAGCTGCACCCACAAATTCCCAACAATATTGCAGCAGCATTCATGGTGATGATCAGTGCAAGCTTCGACAGTGCAGGAAGAAGACTTTTCAGCTAATTAGCAACTGATGCGGCTGCGGGATTATAGACACGCTACTAGGAGAGAGATGATCATCAAGCTGCTCACTACTACAGCTGCAGCTGCAGTGTTACAAGTCTGATCAATGCACATGAGGCCGGCGTCAAATCCAAAAGGAAATTTCTTCCAGTACTCTGCAGAATAAGAATCTGCACAACATGTCCAGTAGCCATGTCACTCTAGAGCTAGCGAGTGGAAAACTGCATTAGCTGCACATATGTGTAGAGCTGCTTCTTGAATCTTACCAGAGCTTTGATCCAGGACCAAATTCACAACCAGCTCCTCGGCATCCAACATTTGGGTATGCTGAAGATCACTGGTAGTTTCATAGTTCTCACTGAAGGCAACAGGCAGATAAGCTGCATGAGCCACATTCATAGCGCCAGTGTTCAACTCCAAAGCTACAGCTACAACAGCTGCCAGAAGCACAAAAATCCGGCCTATCTTCATCCCGCCCTTGCAGAACCCCATAGTAACAAAACCTGTGCAATCAAACCAAATCCTTGAACAATATACAATTTACTCAGGATCTGCTCTCAAACAACAACAAGAACAGATCCACTCCAAATTCAGCTCTCAGTCACCCACTAACACTCTTAGTAGTAGAATCTAAGCTCCTGGCTGCAGCTGATGAGCTACAAAGTACACAAAAAAAACACCTAACTAGTCTTGAAATCTAGCTCTCCCTGCAAGTCTGCAAAAAATTTCTAAGAATCTGGAAACAGAAAATATTTAGGGACTAGCTAGAATAAAATGAAAGCATCTAGACACAATTCATACATCAAGCTCATTGAGAATCAATATTTGGGGAAATAGACAAGCATATACTTAGATCAAATTGAGGACCAGCAGCTGCAGATGATCAGATCAGACAGACAGACAGATAGATAGATAGATAGTATTGTGCAGCTGATTTAAAGAGTTCAATGCAGAGGACTTGAACAAAATGTTCAACAATTTTAATAACCTGCTTCAGATAGATGCAACTTCTTAATTTAGTGTGGATCATGAGAGTCAAAAAGTCCACACGAGGGATTGTCTGGCCTGTATCTAGAATGGGTAGTGACAGTAGACGAGTGATGGGGAGGATCCTGGCAGCTGTTGTTGTTGTTGTTGTTGTTGCAGCACTTTAGTATAAGACAAAGACACAGAGAGACAAAGGGAGAGAGGAGCTGTATTTATGGGGAGCATAGATGCACAATAATTTAGAGCACTAGGTTTGTTGGTAGAGAATTTTGTGATCACAAAATACTTGAAATTGATAATCAAATTATTTTAATGGAGCTTGGTAGCTTGGTAGCTAGCCTGGTTGGTGCTGTTGTGGATGTTGTAGTTACAGACGCATGTTTTTTGTTTGTTTGTTTGAGAGTAAATTGATTGATTGAATATTCCTTCATCAACTCTCTCTCTCTTGTGTTGTTTGTTTTGGGACCATGGTTGGCTGGTTATTGAGTTTTGACTCAGTTATCTATTAATAACCTACCAGTTGGTTCTTGATTTTTTTGATAACTGATTAAATTGATAATAGCTTGGTATTAAATTTTGAAAGTCTAATAACTCACCTGGATGAACTGATTACCATCCAGGTAGGTTGACAATCTTTAAATACTAATACAAGAGATTTAAAAAGAAATTTAAAAAAAAAAAAAATTAACTTTTTGAAAACGCTGGATGAAGTGACTTCTGCCATTTGAACCTGTTTTTGAACCTGGGGGGAAGGACCTTTAGGAATTAGACCCCCTAATTTGTTGTGGGCCATCCTTTTGAGGGTTGGATTAATGTGACCCAGCACCCACCAATGCACCATCCATTGGAAACTTGTTATGACTCGGTTGTGGATGAACCCAACTCTGTTACCAAGGTTAGTCCTTCTTGTTATGTTCCATGTTCCAAGTTTGTGGTGAATTGTATACATGATGGAATTGTATGGATGGAAAAGTACTCACAGGTTGAAACAAAAGGATCCCCTTGTTCATGATCCAGGATCTAGATTCCTTCTGTCTGCAAATATGCTAAGTTTTGGTCTATACTTTTTGGTACCAACTGAATAAGAACTAGAGACCAGGTGCAATGTGAACCTTGTTGCTTGCTCACCCCAGCCTTGCACAGCTTGCTATTTTGTTTATTTTGTATGTGGAAGAGAGGTAGTTCCAGGATAGTCCAAGAGAGGCCAGCTCTATAGACCCCCAAAGGAAAATTAGAAAATACAAAGAGCAAGCTTGTGTGGGTTATTCTTGACAGAGAGGAGGAGTACAATGTATATAGGTTTCCATGTGCTTTCCATGTTTGTGTTTGTTTCTTGCCTTTATTCTAACTCCAATTTCATTTTCCAATGAGCTTGCATCCCATAAGTTGGCACATTCTATGTCATTCCATATCCCCCAAATCAGTAGGTATATGACATTCACAATTTGGGAAATTCATTGCCTCAAAAGAATGAAAAAAAACAAACCAAAAAAATCTAGTTGAATCAATGATTTAAAATCAGGCCGATGTCAAAAGTTATACTTAAGGCAGTTTTTTAAATGACCCAAAATGACATTTGTGATTGGTTACTCAAGATAAATCCATATTTATAATCCCAAATTTGAATACATTATAACACCAAAATCACAACATTTTGATGCCAAAATATGTTCCTAGTGGGCATAGTAATACATTATGGCATCAAAATCAATCTATTCTCATTTCTCCCAAAATTAGCATTCTAGTTTTTCTTCAAGTTGCCCTATCTGCACATCCTCGAGGTTTCAAATGTCTGACCACCAGATATATAATCATGTTGTGTGATAGGTTGAGGGGGTACCCTTTTACTATTAAGTGGGTGAATTGTTTATATAATATATATAATAAATTAACATAAAGCATGATCTAGTAGTGAATTGAAGCCATAACTTGCCACAACCACTCCCATGGTAGCCCTACACGACTGAATCCCAACCACTTGACAATTAGCTTGATGCGTATCATAAGGAAAATAATTCATTCAACGACTATTGTAAGGTTGGCACAAATTTATGAATTGCCATGTTTGGTACGGGCTACAAGAGAAATATGCACACACCAAACTTGTGTTGCTTAAACTTTCCAACTCATTTAAAGATTGCAATCTCAACTCTCATTTCTTTTAAATACATGTGTGTCTATTGACCAACTCCTTTTTGTTTTTTGTGAGCCCCATGGACTATGATGCTCTTGTTCTCCAGCCCTCCTCCCCTTAGAGTCAGTCCTCTTTTATTGATGGTTGGTATGGCTATGGCACATGACTAAATCTTCATGAACTACCAGTTGGTTTGGGTAGCACAATGAAATGCTGGTGATTGAACAAACGAATCCTAGCATCATCATGGTTCCAGTTTCAAGTTACTTTCTCCCAATTTGTGTGAAGCGGTTGATTTTGCAAGTGGGATTCAAGGGACGGTGCTGATGGAAGATGATTGATCATGCAACCCAATTGTTTCAGCTCATCGCAGAGGGTTTGGAGAACAAAGATAAAAAGGGCAGAGTAATAATTTCAATCCAATTGTGAATGAAGGAGCAGACATATGAAAGACATTATTATTGTAAGCTTCACCATTGATGGAAAGAATGTTATATGATTCAGTTGTGGATGAACCCCGATTGAGTTGATATTCAGTTTCATCTTCGCACCTAAAGTCCTATATGTGAGTAGGTAGGAAAATATGTGATCATTTGGTATCTAGAATGTTCAGTGTAGGTAAGGGTTAGTGGGTTGTTATTCGTGCTGGGCAATTATCTAATTTGGTGGGTTCAAACTGACAATTTGTTCTGGTTTTGGCGAGTAAAAATCGAGCAAAAATTGAGTCTGATTTTTGGAGTTTGTTCTGGAATTGAAACCAGATTGTTTTAAGAACCAGATCTAAAACTAGGTTCCCAGTTCGATTTATGTGTGGAGCCAGAACTGGAATCAAGAGTTTTCAGAAAGAAAAATTTTGGAACAAAAAGATCAGAACCAAGGGCTAACCAGAGGTTAATTGATAGTTAACCATCAATTTCAATTGGGGTTACCTGAAATCTTGTTTGATTTTGAGAATCAGACTTAGTTTTTTTAACCAAATACATCTGCCCTTCTCATTGATAGTTAATGCAGAACCAATCTTCAATTTAAAGCTTGGGTGACCCAAACCATGCCCTCATGAACAATCATTTTGTTTATTTAGCCAAAGTTCCAATTTTTGGCCTTAGATGTCCAACCATATGTGACATAACAAAGTTTTTTAGACCAAAAAACCTTTTATCTAACCATCATGTTTTTTATTAAAAGATAAGCAACTCAGTGAGGAACCTTTCATGTACCTACAGCTGAAGTTTGGCACTTCTTTGCCAAATATTTATTTATTTCAGAAAATAGGGTTTGGCACTTTCAAATTTAATTTTCCAAAATTTCAACAGTTGATGAATAAGTATGCAAAATACATCTTGTGTCGCACATTTGTAATAGTTTTTAAAAAAATATAGAATCCGCTCCAACACAAGCACCAAAGCAAAAAGCCCAAGACATGAACATGAGCTAAGTGACATCACACTAAGCCATTGACCCCCACAACCTTCTTCATTTGTATACAAAGTATATGCCATTTGACACCTCACAACATTTTGTGTTGTGAGTGTAAAACATTAAGTATATATATAATTCACTTAAAACTCTTGTAAGCATATTTGAGACATTAACATACAATGCTAAAAATTTGTGCTCTATTCATGTAAGAATTAAGGAATACCTTTGTGTTGCAAATTGTCACATTTTAAAATTTATATGTACAAGTAAAGAGAATGGAAATAGCCTTGGAATTATCTAGCAGAGCAATTTATCTCACGCGAGCTTTTAAAACCCACACACATGAACAATGGACAATTTGGATTTGGCTTAATACACAACCATATTTAGGTGGCATACATGAATGAAGAAGGTAGGTGTTGAGAGTAAAATATGGTGTCATCCATCCAACATTATAATGTGTAGGTATGAGGTGCAACAACCTTGCCACCCAATTTCATGAATATAAAAATTTGCAAGTATGAGATTCCTAATCAGTCATCTCAAGAGATGGAATATAATGGTGGTCCCCAATGGGTGGAGTTGATCACTTAGCTTTGGGTGTTGGTTGCCATGAAGGCCTTCATTCCGATGTGAATCAATCAACTCAACCGCTCACATAAAAGGAAGTTGTTGTGCTCACAAAGTACATCGCTTTATGATTGCCACATAATCGTTGGTGGCACTTGGCTATTTGGACACTTAGTCTCGCATAATATATACATATGCACACTATATGAGATATTGCCACTAAAATAGGAGAACTTTTCCTTGATGGTGCCATAAATTTTCTTTAATGTACTTATCCATATGTGGATGAATGAGAGCTCATCAACAAAAGCATATTTTTGATGAAATCTTCAATGCAAAGGAATTCCTTTGTGCATGAGTGAAATTTATCAGAGACTTAGTTGGCCATGTAGATTGTATTTGATGATGATGAAACTATGAACTTGTGGATGAAGTTAATCACACATTTATGCAATTCATAGTATGGATGAAATGAATTGCAAGGATGAACTTTGACAACATGGATATAATTGTATTGAAATATGATTGAGCACAAGGGCTATGGATATAAACACATGGATGTATGAAATTGATTACACAAACTAACCATACCACATGGATGAGTTACTGTTCATAGCATACATGTGAAGGGGTGAAAATGACTTAATTGAAATTGGCAACCTTGACAATGAATTGATGAGATGGATGAAATCTGTTGACATGGCTGAAAGTGATTCAATGATGTGATTTCACAACATGGATGCAATTATATCCATTTAGAAAATGACCATCATCCACATGGACAATAACATTTGTCTAGTAAATTTCATCCATATCACCAAGTTTAGAGTTAATCTCAGGAGATCTTCTATGTCTACTTATTAATTTTCATATAGAGAGATTTTTTAATACACGCCTTATTTACACATTACAGAGATATTTACACATGCTTAAAGTCCAAGTCTTGCCTCCAACTATAAAACCATTCCCCTTTACAATGAAAAAACTACGTTGAACCCAAGGCTTTGTGCATCCAATTGTCTGCAATGAATCAAATATGCAACCCAATTGCAATTGAGATTTGCATAGTTCAATGCGTCATGCACAATTTTTTTTCTCAACAAAATTTGTGGTTTTTTTGACAAAAAAACTTGGGAAAGGTTTGTTTATCTAGAATAAATTGAATAATTTTTCTTTCTTTCAGGAAAAATTTCCAAATTTTTGACATCACAAAATTGTGGAAAAAGAAAAACCTGGTGACTCATACATGATGCATCCTAATTTAGGTGAAGTCTATATCAAGATATATATATATATATATATATATATAGAAGTTAAAGCAACAATAGATCAACCTTACCAACCACTACTACTTAAAATGCACTCTATGAGCATCAGATCCCATTGTAGAGCATGTCTTCAAAGTTCAATTGAAAAAAACCAATGTGGTATTGATCAATGTCAAGTTTAGCAAAATATACTACAAATAATTTTTATTTGTTTTCCAATTGAAAGATATTGATGCATTTGTACAAAGCAATGTGTGCCACAAGTTACAACCTATTGTTTTTTGAGTGAGGCATTTCAGTTGGGATTAGTGTAAAAGTATGTGAAGATCAAAAAGTCCATAATCTGACCAAAAGACTTTCACATCTAGGACAATGAAACTAATGTTAATTACAGCTTTTCTACCTATTTCAAACTTTTACACCTGAAAAATGTATATATCAATCTTCCATCACCAAAAATAGAAGGATACACAACCCTACTCTTCAATCTTACCCACAAGACCATTCTGCAAAATCCACATGACCAATATGCAAATTCCCATGATCACTCTCCAATTCCACATGAACATTATGCAAACTATGTTCACGCTAACTGACATGAAAACCATTACATAATGGAGTGTGCCAGGTACATGCAATTATGCCCATTTGAAAATTTGGTAGGGCGAGCCCAAATTTTTGAACGGGCAGTGAAACGGGCATGACGGTCTGTATACAGTACAGTCCATAATACAAAATGAATGGTTAAAATGTGCTCACTTACAGATATCCCCACAATACTGGCAGACATGCTGAAAATCTGATGGCAAAAACTTCAACTTCAATCTTTTACAAACACATTCAATCAATATTGAAATAATGAGATAAGCAAAGGAAGATTAAACACTTTAAACTTCTACAATTGGTAATTAAAAACCACATCCAATTTCATGGCATAAAACAATGTTAATATATGTACATTACTTTGATTACTTGATAACAACATGGACAATCACTACATTTTAGGGTTGGATATCCTTTAACCCTGAACCCTAAACCCTATTTGTATATTGGGGTTGAACTATTGGCATAGAACAAAAATCAATTTCACATAAATGGACCACAACAAATGCCACTAATCAAACTTGCTTGTCAACTCTTGGTGCAACATGCAAGAAAAGATTGCACATAGGTGTTTTGGGAGTTGAGAGAAAGAGAAATGCCAACTTAGTAGAATGATAGTTTAGAGAAAGAAATGCCAACTTAGTTGCCATTAATAGAATCAAAAGAAAAACTACAAAATGTCAAGAATAGCCATTAAGAAGGATTGCCTCTTCCTATAGTATAAGAAGCATAGGTACAAAAATTAAGTTGGAGAACAGTGCCCCAAGTCATCTTTATTCTAGGGTACAATCCCAACTTCAAGTTTTTCTTTAAGGTGACTTGCAATACTAATTGGAGTAAACACTTGTTGCAGGCTCCAATAGCCACTACTTGCTTACAGGTTCAGATGGAATCTGTTGTATGTAATTGATTTCACCATAAACCACAAACCTGACACCAGAAGACCACTGGCCTCCACCCTCCACCTTGGATATACATTGTCAACACTATTGGAGCAGACATGCTTTCCAAGTACACACAATAGAGGAAGGGTTGAAGTCTTTGGCATAAGGGTGACAAAAGGCTTACCTTGCATTGGAAACAATCTGCACAAGACAAGGCACACAAGCCCCAAAGCTCATAAAGTAAGGCAAAAGCCCAAAAGAGCTTTTCGTCTATCTGTCCTGGACATACAGACCAAAATCCATCACGACTGAGATGAAAAATGCAGAGCAGAGTAACAAGAACTAAATTATCATGAAGATGATGACCAGGCAATTGTACCTGAAGAAGAATTTAGAGAAACATCATACAGGAGAGAGCCTGGCTCCACTAGCTCACAAAACACAACACACCAACCAAGTTTGACCCGGTTATCCCATTGTGAAGCTCCAATTATAGCTGCTAAGCTATCTCCCAGAGATTTTCGAAGTTCACTTGCCTCTCATACAGCCATTATATGAGAGCAACAACTTTCCTGCAGTTGCCATGGTCTTTTGACTTCACAGCCTGCACCAATTAATCCAATTTAGGGTTTAGGGTTTGGAAAGTCATTTGATGGGATCCTTTCAAGCTAACCACTTGTAAGTCTAAGATAGTGAGTCGGGGAGCTTGAGAATGGGTATTGGAATTAACACACATTGTGTCAAATATATCTTTGCAAGAAAAGTAGTGAATGAACAAGGTAGACTTAACATGATGCTTATTACTCATGCACTCACAGACTAGCAGGGCCCATGGAGTTTGAAAATATGCAACAAAACTATTTCCGAAGATTTATCAACCAAGGCAATTCAACACCAACAAGTGTTTAACCTAGTCCTTACATGCTCAAGGAAAAGAACATGGATCTCATCCAATGATGATCCACATTGCAATCCTTTGTCCATATGCTGAAGAAGTGATGTTACAGCTCACCCCACTGACCCTAAAAATGACACAGATTTTGAGCATTTCTGTCATATGTACAGCATCAAAGACAATGAAAATTTAATTATTGGGTGCCACAGAGTGGATGTGCCACTCATAGGCATTGAAAAAAAAGAAAGGGGTTTAGGGTTTAGGGTTTTACCTTGCTCTGTCCGTGCAACTATCTGAGGCAAAATTCTTTTCAACTTCTCGACATTCTGCTGCAAAAATTGTCGCTAAGACCTGGCCAAGAGGTGGGAGTGCAGCAGCTCTTTTGTTTGTCTCCCACAACATCATGTGAGCCACCGAATCTTCATCATCATCATCATCACATTCTGCTGCTCCTTGAACCATTGTTAATTTTTCCTTTCGAACCCTCTGAATTGTATCCACAGACAAATGAGGTTTAGGGTTTCAACTGTCTAAATTTTGAACACTACAATTGACAAGTATGGTAGAGGAATCAAACCCCACACCCAGCACACTGTCACTGTTTTATCTTTGGACAAACCCCTTGCATGAGGGTGGAGCTTCGAACCCTAACCCTAGAAACTCAGTTTGATATAACGAATTCTGCTGCCTGTGGCCACCTTCCGTTGTAGTCTAGGTGGTTAGGATACTCGGCTCTCACCCGAGAGACCCGGGTTCGAGTCCCGGCAACGGAACTCCTTTATCTTAAGTATCCTTGTATCTTTTGGCTACCCTAAGTCTTGAACCATGTATAGAAATGTAGCAATTTTTTTAGATCTTTTAGAATTGGTTTTTCCAATACACCCAAAAATAGAAGCTCCCATATATCACAAAATGAATAACTTTTAATACTAGTGACAATGTGAGAAATATAAATACCAAGTTGTTTTGATTATGTTGTCGATAGAATTTCAAATGAAATGTTGGTAGTCTGTATGTGGCAATGAGTTATCATTGTTGCTTCAAGAGTCATGCTATCATATTGTATTGGCTTGTGCTCGAATTTTAAGCACTTCATTGTGCACACACTAAACACACCAAGTTTTTTTTAATTTGACAAACAAAGATGCAAAAGGGTTTCATGATATGAAAGTCAATCATTTGGATTATTTTGATTTGATTATTTGTTTACTATACTCACAAATAGAACTTCAATCTTTGTAAATGACAATTCATTTTAATATTTGAATGTGAGTGAAAAAATTACAATTATGATTGTAATTCATAAACATTAAATCCAAATCACATTAAATAAATGGATAAGAAATTTCTTAATGATTGTTCACTTTTAATTATTAAATATGTTGGTGATTCAATGAAAATAGAATATGTATGAATATAATTTGTGCAAAGGTATTCAAGTGGCTTTCAAGAAATAGTAGAGATAAACATTTTCATTTTAGTTGTTTTTATATACAAGGACATTAAAGCAAAACTTGTAACCATATGTTTATTCATTGACTTGCAAAAAATGTGCACCCTTTTTCAAGATATGACAATCAAAAATAAATTTGTAAAGTTATAAAAGTAGTTTCCAAGTTTAAGAATAGGAAATTTTGTTGCGATTGTTGGGATTGATGTTCTTGGTAATTTAGACTAAATCCAACAATCATAACCTTTTTTTCAACCATTTTGAGTTCAAAATGTTTCAACAATTGAAAAACATTAATCAATCATGTTTAATTGGTATGGAGCAAATAGCATCCTTTGCACATGAATCAATGCTTGTCAAAAAATTTGTACAAAATCAATTATACAACTTCTACTTCCTTAACATGCGATAAAAAGACAAATGTGAATATTAATCTCTTGTAAACTTTTGTTACAATTTCAGTGGAACTTTTACAAACATTGCAATTTGGCTCTCAAAGCCCTTTGATGGTTTTGCAAAGTTTTTTAAAAAATCGTGTATTGAATTGAAAGGAATTAGAACACTTTGATTTGTGTCATTTGTAACAAAGGCAATTTGCCCACTCTTACCACTAGTTGACAAAGTTGATGAAGTCATCAACATTGTGAAATCATTTCCTATGGTTTTCAAAATAATGTGGAGTTCAATGGAAGCCCCACTTTTGATCTCTTGAAAGTAAATCATCAAAATTCATGATAATCATCCATGGGGGGTCCTTCCAGCTATTGAAGATGACCCTTCCATGCCATAAATTAAATAAACAATGGGAAGTTCTTCATGCAGTGGAGGTCACATCACAAATCAAATTTTTGAATGATCATTCAAGTCCATGGTCCTTTTAAGCGGTGTTCTAGTTTTTAATTTTAAAAAGAACCTTCAATTTGAATTTTGATTATATATATATTTTTAAACCTTAAATGCGATTTTGAACATGATTATTCAAACTATGAAATTGTTAGTTCAAGACTTCTCCCTAAAAAATTGAAGCATGGTTCAATGTAAAACAAGGTCTAACTCCGTGTCCATCGCACAAATATTGAAAATGAATTTTATAATGTGGCCTTAGTTTATTGAGCTAGTATACAACACATTAGTTTCACATTCTCAAAAGGAGCAATTGAATATTTTACATTTACTAGCCTTGAATAAGTGTCATAAGTGTATACTTTTTGCCACACCCCCCCCCTCCCCCCTCCTTTTTTTTTTCTTCTTCAACAATAATAAATATTATAAGTTTATTTAAATGTAATCATTTTCCTGAAAAATAACACCTAGCCTTCATTATTTTTTTGAATATATATTTATCACCTATTAAAAAAAATTGGACCTATTTAAAAAGGTTCAATAACCTAGTCCAAATTCAAATTCCAATTTGAAAAGAAGGGTAGTTTCTAGGTCTCATTTTGAATCCATATCTAACAAAACTATGAATTTGCAATATGCTAAAACTTGACTTTGAACTTGTACTTGAACTTGACAAGTATATTGAACCTAACAACATTATTCATCATAATCCCTATTTTGAAATGTTTGTGGATCTTTTATCTTTTTTGTGTCCTACAAAATGTACCAATGTGTGATATTGATACCATTTAATATTCCAAAAATGTGACTTGGTGTCATTTTTGCTATTGAATTCACAATGAGTTATAATTTAAACTTTGGCTTTCAATGACAAGGCTCCAAAGCAAAGTCAATATGTGTTTCTATTACATTCCCATGATAAACCATTAGTCTTTTAGACTTCAATATAACTTCACCTCCAAAAAATATATGCAATCATGTCTCTTGTCAAATTAACTTCACTACAACAAACACAAAATGTGTAATTGAACCATTACCCTCAAACAAGCACACCCCAATCTTAAGACATATACATTAATTTTAAGGTCTACACCAATGGGACAATAAGACCCATATTAAAAGTAATGAAATCTTATGAGGCATCTTGATTCTTTTGCACCCTTTTGATTTTCCCCCCTTTCCATGTTTCTAATGTTCATTACAAAAAGTTATATGGAATGTTTAGAACATTTTTCTTAGGTATGTACTACATAACATATTTTTCTTATTTTCAAATTCCAAAACACATAGGAGGGAAAAAGAGGTTATCAATTTGAAACTTAATACGTGTTTGCATCAATGTGTTTTGTTTGAATTGGATTGGTATGGTCCATAAATGAATTTTTTTAACACAAAAAGATGAATTCCAATTCATTGTATTAATTTAAAATTTTCTTTTTGCACAAAAACTTGGGTGAGTGTTATAACAAAGTATTTTCCTAGTCTATTATAGAAATAATTTGATACTTTGGAAATTTTTTGGTTTATGAACAAGGCCAAACATTGGGGTGTTGGAGTACAACAAAATAATATGTTCCAATGGAATAGAAGATATAACATGAGGCCACACACAAGTTGTGAAATCATGTTATTAGTGACAAACGAACATTTTATTACATCAAAAAATGTTTTTTATGACTTGACATTTGTGATTATGTCACAATCCTAATTATATACTCATATTCAACATGTAACTATGTCATTTTTTTGACTAGTGCCATAACTATAACTATAAGACTAATCATACATGATTAGTAATCATGGATTAATTGTTTTCTTAAGAACTTTTTTCTCATTAGTGTAATAGTAGTTTAAAAGTAACAATAATAGCAGCCTATAAATAGCCTAATAATTATTATTTTATCCTAAGTTATTGTATGTAGGTTATTCTATTTTAAATTATGTTACTTTGAGTTATTTTTTGTTACCCTAATTAAAAATTACCTTGAATGACCTAAAATGGAATAATTTAAAATAATTTAGGTTAATTTAAGATAGAATAACTTAGAATAACCTAGGGTAAAATAACCTAAAATAATTTAAAGTTCAATAAGTTATAATATTTTTAAATGACCTATGGTGGAATAGTTTTAAATCACCAATAATAGGCTAAAAGAAAATAATCTAAGGTGGAATAACCTAAAATAGTCTCAATGGAATAACTTAAAATAATAATAAAATAATTGAAAGTGGAATGGCCTAAAATACCTAAGGTAAAATCATTTATAATAACCTAGGGTATAATATTGTATAATACATTAGAATAGCCTAAGGTAAGTAACATGTAATAACTTAGTTTTAAATAACAAAAGGTAAATTTAGAATGGCCTAAAAGTAGCCTAAAATAGCTTATGGCAACCTAGGATAGCTCAGTATTTAGTGTGGTAGACTAGGCCACATAAATAAGAATCTGGCGACGAATTAAGTTAAATAAGGTAAAACTAAATTAAATTAAACTATTTAGGTTAAATTAGTCAAAACTAGGATTAATTATGTTAAATTAAAAAAACAAGTGAAATTAAATTACTCAAGGTAAATTAGGCTAAACCAGGTTGCTTAAATTAAACTTGACTAAATTACGTTATTTAAGTTGAATTAGGGGTCAACTAATTACTTAAGGTAAAGTAGGTTAATATAGGTTAAACTAGGTTATTTACTCTAAAGTAAGTGGAATTAAATTAAATTAAGTTAAATTAGGTTATATAGGTTAAATTACCCAAAAAAAACTAAATTATGAAAAACTAATCTACTACTAAGGCTTAATAAGGCTAAAGTTGGTTAAACTAGGGTAAAGTTGAATACATTAAACTAAACTAGGCTAAATGTGTTTACATTGGGCAAAATGTTTGAAAATCACAACTAGTTATACAACTAGTTCAAATTTTTCTAAAAGAATTTATGACTCATGTAGATTGATGACACATACATGAAGATATGTTAATTTTCACAAAGGTGCCCACAAACAAGGTCAATTCCAAATCAACATGACTACTTGTCAAATAGTCATATTTATAGTCATGTAATCATAATTTTGTCTCTAGTTTAAAAAATTGATCATGACTTGAAACAAAGTATAAATACATGATTACATTAAGATAATGGTCGCAAGTTATCCTAATCATCAAATCCATATTTTGGCATAGTTGAATGTTTAGAAAAAGAAAGAAAGAATGTTCAACTCATATTACATTGAATTTGTGATAATTTAAATTTCATTCTTTGTTCAATAACAATGTTTTTTTTTATTGTTTGAAAAAACCCTTACCCCCTTAATGATCAAACTATAGAAACTAATGTTGTGTTTTTTTAGTTTTATGAATATCTTTGATAGTTCTAATTGATTTCTCTACCTTAAACTTTTACGAACTATACTTCATATAATTCAATTTTTTTTAAAAACTATTGTTGCAATGGTTTGAAAACTTTTTATTTTGTGTTGTTAACAAAATTTATCAATTTTGAAAAGAAAATGTTCCTATTTGATAGTAAATATGATTATTATGAATTTAATTACGAGTTTTTAATGTATTGTGACATTAAAGGTCATGCACATTAAAAAGACCCCATTTGGTACAAAACATTAATATTTTATGATTATACTTAACTAGAGTACACAAGGATCATAAACATAACTCCATTTTCAGATATTTCAAGACCATTTGATTTGAGATACATCATGATTTAGAAAGGTGCGAAGAATAATGCATCCTAAATTCCATTTATGAACATTCTACCTTGCAAATCATGCCTAACAAAAAAATTGTAATAAAAAATAATTAAAAAAAAAATTGTTACAACCACTCAAGATTACAAATGTTCACTTTTTACAAGAAGTGATAACAATCAAATAAAATTACACGAGTAGATTGCAAGAGCAAACAAATGGTTGAATTGTACTAGTTCATTTGCGCCACAAAAAAAAGGTTGAATGAACAAGAAAAAGAAATTAGAAAGGGGCAAATTGGGGCTTTGTGTTCACTTGCAACAAGAGGGTGACAATGATAAAGACAAACTATTTTTCCCACCTACAAGAAAAATGCAAATGGAAACAAAAACAAGAAAGGTTCCACAAGAATTAGAAAAAAAAATACTAAAAGGGGGAAAGGGCTCGGGGGCAATTTTGCACTCACACACAACATGAACATGATAACAATGATGAAGATGAGTAACTCCACCCATTTGCAAGACAAACATCATGGGAAGTGACGCCAACAAAAAAGCCACATACTACCCGAACTTGTTTTTGTAACTTGTTGGACTCAATGTTATACATTATGCAAAACCTTTGACATATGATTTCAATAACTTCATGGATTACTACATTATTTAAAAGTGTTGATGTTCACTTTGAACACAAATGGTAGGATGGGGAAATAAATGCAAACAAGGTTGGGTGTGTCACAATGTGCCCTTGGCATTTACATTAAAAAGTAACTTTAGGCAAAAAGAAGAATTATGAAAACTCAAATATTTCACTGTGCAAAAATTATAATCGTCCAAAAATTCTCTAAAAGAAACCAAAATCCTTCAAAATATTGTACCTCTATAACTAATTTCAAGTTTCAAAACAAGCCAAAATATCATCTTTCAAAAATCCTCATATAGCAAATAGACCTATTACTTAGGGGTCAAAATCCCTTAAGCTACTATACTCGATAATGAATCTAAACACAAATATCCTTGCCTACCAAGGTGGTAGGCAAGGCCAACAAAGGTGAAGGTGACAAATAATGACGGAAACCAAGCGAAGAAGAAGAAGAGAAAGATGTTACCCCCAAAATCTTATTATATTGATGGGGGAAGTCCCTTCCCTCATAGAGTTTGGCAGGTTTCTATCGTATGAAAAGAATGATGCTCCTCACTGCTGACTCATGAGGGGTAATTGCTACTTTTGTTGACACAAAGCACTTCTTCTTCCATTCTTGGGGGGAAAAAGGGAAGAAAAAAGAGAGTGACTTGTTGCTGGCAAGTTGCAAGTCCCAGATATTATTGAATGGTGTAATTCACACAAGGCAAAACATAAACCTAATAAGAAGGTGTCAGCTCCCTCCCTGGCTCCTAAATGTGAGGTGTAAAATCTCGCCTCTTTTCTAGGAGGGATGTAATATTCAACAGTTTTAGGTATAAAAACGTGCCCTCCAAATAATCCCTCTCAATAAAGTTGGAGAGGTTCACACAAATTAGGTCGACAAATATCTTTTTCCCCAGTTCTTGAAACTGATTTCGCCTTGAAAGTTATTATTATTATTATTTTGCAACTGAGTTGTTGAATCACGGACTTGTCTTTTGAACAGGATTCGATTTGGTATTTGTTTTTTTTGTTTTGGGGCGGTTTGGTGATTGATTGATACATACATACATAGATCCGGATCCTTCCGATGTCGTCTTGCCACAATTTCTTTAAAGAAGCTTTGGATCTAGGGGTGGTGATTGCGTGGAGGTTTTATGGGCGCTACCCAGAGACGGGAAGGTCGTATTACAAGCCTCCCAGTGGAAATGAAACTGATCGACACAAAAATCCGGACAGGCAGATTTCCACCAGACAAGCCCCCAGTTTGGTTCAGAGTTGCCAGTTGCTGAGTTCGTCAATCCTCGCGCTTCAATACCATGATCATTTCTCAGGTCAGTTTGAGTTTGAGCATTTCTTTCCCTGTTTCCCATTCTTGGTCTCTCATGCATAAGCGTTCGTTGCAAAAATTAGTGGAGCCATTGGTATGAAGTTTCCAAGTCTAAGTGTCTTTTTGAAAAAAAAATTGTGAGGTAGGTAGGTAGGTTGGTGACCATCCACAAGAGGACTTAGCCAAATTTGGCTACATGTCAGACAGAAGGGGAAAGTAGAAAAAATTAGTAATCGTGCTATGGTTTGGCTACATGCTACAATCTATTGCCTAAAAATGCGCTTCTTCAAAACGAAATCCTCATAACGTGGCGACAACATTTGGCCATTTTTTCCCAAATAAAAGCCTTTGTATTTGTCGCAAGGGTGTTTTTTTTTCCCACCAGGTTGCGAAATTGCGCCAAAAAGAATCACAGTTGCTTCCAAGCTCCACCCTGTGCCCAGGAACTTTTAGCGAGCTGGAAAGTCAAAAGACTGTGCTGATCAAGATGCAACACTGTAACACATGACCCAATATTCTGGGTCCAGCATTATAGCAATCTGTTCACAAAGTGCGTTAACCAACTGCGCTCCCACACATGAATAGTTCTGATATGTTTTCTATGAGTAGCCTGGCACAGATTACAGGTTCAGATGCTGCAAACCCAGTAATGTCTTTTTCTCAACAATTCATTTGGGGACCTTGAACCGACAGTTTACATGGGAATAAAAATCTTGATTGTCTTGATGGTTTCATTATTAGCTATGGATGATTTTGAAGTGCTTCTAAATTTTGGATATGGTGAAATCAGTGCTGTGCCCAAGCTTGTGCATAGCTGGTGGCAAGCTGAATTATTCAGTGACAGTGATTCATCAGTTTAATAAATGACTTTGCATCTCTGAGACTTGTAAATTTTGTTGAAAGAAATGTCATGGCACCTAATCAGTGATCTTTGCAATGAAGGTGATAGTCTGACACTCAAAAGTTTAATCACTGCACTAATTGTAATGTTTGCTTAAAATTGTTCTCATGAAGATCTCTTTGCAATTTCATTGGTATGTGCTTTTCCTCTATTAGGTGGACGTTGGTCCAGTAAAATGATTTTGAAGGATTGATTGAAACATGATATCCATGTGAAGTAAGTTGCAGCATTGATGTATATGAGAAAAAACAAGTAGGCCACAGATCACAGAGGCATTCAAGTTGAACTAACACCCAAGCAAGGAATGCAAAAACACATCGACAGAACAAGACAAAAATCTAGCTATAGAAACTGAATAGCAGTGCAGAAGAGCTTGAATGCAGCTCGACTTTGAGCCCTAGGTACAATGAAAGTTCCACCTTGCATTGTTGCAATAGTTGTCTTCTATTGTTCTGGTGAAGGTTCTATGCCATATGGTGAGAAGACTATATGCCAAAAATCTGTGAACCCTGAGCAAAATACATCTTCTATGTAGCACACACCACTTAACACAACAAGTGGATCTCAACAGATGGTGCTCAATTGCAGTAGCTAAGTGAATCTTGGTGCAGCATGTGCTCAGTCTAGGACCCAGAAGTCTTTTGTCTACTGTAATGCCAGCATCTAATGCTGAGGCCAAAACCTCATTCACTGGAGTGGATTCCAAAATCTTTTTCACTTCATTCTTTGGACACATGGTAAGGTCTAATATAAATAAGTCATCACATCTGCGCTTGTGTCCAAGTTTTCTGCACAATCTGGGCTAGAAGAACAAACTGCCCTTGCTAGAGGCTGAGGCTGCAGCAGAACAAAGCAATCGCACACACCAAGTTTCACTTCCAGGATTTTAATGTGTATGGGTAATCGACTCTCAGAACTCACTACCTATCAATGACTGCTCTCATAGGATCTTGGCTTTGGGGTGGTTTCCATAAACATTGTCCCTTGAAACTGAAACCAATAACTAGACTGGTTCCTGCACAGAGAATGCAAAAAAGCACTTTTAGTTGTCCCTGATTTCTCATCTCTATTAAAAGATTTGTAAGTTGATATGATGCCATCCAAACTGCAGCTTGAACAGTTTCAATTGGTTTTAGAATGTACAGCCATGAATGAAACACATGATGCACTGTGCTCAGGCCCTTACTGCTCAAGTCAATTCCAATCCCTCCCACACTCCACAACCTGGAGGCTGGAATGGCTGATGGGTTTACAAACAAGTGAAATTCACCCAAATCTGTGCATTCAATTTTCTACTCTCCCATACTTTGCTCTGAACTCATGTACCGCATCTTCAACAGGGGGATGCTGCCATGGTAACACAAATCTGACAGCATCTGTAAATCCAACCCAAGGACTATTTCACTTTCAACATGAGCATCCATGATGACTGCATACTCACCCAGAATTCCTTTGGCCTCTCTTTGCTAGATGGGTTGCCTAATGAAACCCAAACACAGAGGGGAGTGACCACTGTACACCCACCAATGATTGCTACCACTGCCACCATTCTTCAATCCTATATTGACAAATTCCTAGGAAAGAATGAGACAGAAGACTTCTCCACTGATGCAATCATCCAACCCATAATTTTGCTAGAAAGTGAAGAACCTCATGGATGAGATGACACATAGATCTCCACCCAGAACCATTGTCAACATCCCTCAACACCAATGTCAACCTAGGAACATACAGATAGGGCAATGCATAGACATACACACTCAATCAGCACCATATATGGAGTTTTTCAGCCTGGTATCAAAGAAACCCTAATATCAGGGTGCCTACTTATGAATACTGCCTAATCAAGCAACCAGCGTCCTTCAACCCTAATCCAACAAAACCTAGAAACAGACATATCAGAGATTGAGTGAACTGGATTCTTCATTGGCTGATTCAGTTGTCAGTGCTGCCACCATTCCTAAACACGGGATTTTTAGACAAGGTCATATTAATGAAGAGGTACACTCGTCTGCCTTCTCTCAAGCCCTACAAAAAAATGATGTAACAGAGAGAGGGAGAGAGTCACAGAGGCGAAAAAAGAGGTGTATACAGTTCTTATTCATCCTCACTACCATCATCATCTTGAGCATCATCTTCAAAACCAATGCCTGCAAACACGACATACATAAGAATCGCCACAAATTGTGCAATTACAAAATACTTAGCCCTCTTTTGGAACATCTTCTCCTTGTCATTCCTGGATTTGTCGGCGGGTTTCTCCTTGCCAGAAGTAGTAGGAGCGGTAGAGGTTGGTGGTCGGGGTGTTGGAGGCGGAGGAGGAGGAGACTTGGGATTTCCAAATGCAGCTCCCATAGGCACGCCATCATCGTCTCCTCCGAGCAGCTGGCTCTTCAGACCCTGGGCGTAGGTCACTAGGTTGGGATATTTGGAGATCTCTTCCCTAAGGTTGGAAACCTGGAAGGAAACATTGAGATGGAAGAGCAAATGCGCGAGTACCAAAGCATCCAAGCTCGTGGGCCGATCACCGAAGAACAGTTTCTGGTCCTGGAGACGGACAGAGAGAGCTTGATACGCCATCCCAGCTTTTCTCAAGAGCTCGTCGCCTCTAGACTTGGCATTCTCGGTCGTGATCCCCAACCGTTGCATGGCAGCAAGCCGCTGCTTCCATTCAAGGGCATACGACAATCCCATTGGCAATGCAGCAAAGTACACTTTTCTAGCAGCTTTATCGTTCTCGCGCATCCAAAGCTCATATAAACTCGCATCAACGATCCACGAATCCACCATGGCCTTAAACGACTCCAGCTCCGCCCTCTCCCCCTCGGTGAGAGCGGCATCCAGGTCCGCAATCTTCTCCCTCTTCAGAAACTCCAAAATCCCGCCGCTCTCGCTAGCGAACCCTACTGCTTCCCCGTATTCCACAGCAGGCACATTCTCAGAGTCCGGCTCCACGGCGCTGTATTGCGTCTGGAAGGAGACTGAGGAGAGCTTGAGGTACAGAAACCACGGCAGGCATGCAGGGCACGCTGTGGGAAGTCCGAAAGCTCCTTCTCTGACCAACAATACGAGCTGAGATTCCTCTTGTTCTTGCTCCGCTGTTGCCATCTCTTCTCACGCACTGGGTACTCATCAGTCTGCGTCCGTGAGATGGGTTTAGGGTTTAGGCTCAAAGCTCGTCAGCCATGCTGCGCGTCTGCTTCGAGCCGAGGTCGCCAGAAAGAAAGAAGTTACCGCTGCAATCGCCATCTCGCTCTTCTCCGCTTCCTTCCCTCCTGCTAACAAACCCTCTTTGTGTGCGTGTGCGTGTGTGCGTTTTTATTTTATTTTATTTTATTTTTGAAATAGTTCAAATGGCAGCATCCATAAGACAGTTTAGCCAAATTTGGCTAAAAACAGGATATGAAAGTAAAAAAAGTTTAAGCATCCTTCATATTTTTGGCTACATACTAGAATCAAACAGAGAAATCTGGCAATTTTTCCACATAACCAAAAAAAGATCAAAATTTGTCAACTAGAAAATCACAGAAGACATACTTTTAGCCATTTTGTAAAGAATTCGCCAACTGGCTAAATTTAGCCAAAAAAAACCCTTGGCTGTCTGGATTTTTCCCTTCTTGTGCCTGAGGCAGAGGTAAAAAATATTATCACTTCCTGGGCAGATAAATTTTTGAAGAAAATATTATCACTTGCGTAAGCAGATTTTAACGGGAATGGAAAAGACCTGCCCCTATTAATGTAGTGTAATTGGAGGTCATGTTACCCAATGTATTTTTTCCTCTGTTGTTTGAGGGGGCTTCAAAAAATGAAACACCCACTGCGGCATTCAACGGGTTTTTAGTTTTTTGAAACACCCACACTCTGTTTATTAGAGCAGGTCATTATGTATAGGTGAAGGGCCTGAGTAGAGGCCTGAGTACATGCCCTTCCGTGATTTGAGATCTGTGCCCGAGGCCAGTTGGCCGACAATCCTCCTGTTCATGATCCTTACCTGGCATAAAGAACCACTAGAATTTTGCTCGTCAAACAGATGGCTGTGATTTTGTTTGAGAGGAGACACCTTAGCATCCAACCAAGTTTAGCTAATAAGTGGTTGCTTCTCATGGAAAGTACTACAGCAAACAAAGTTGCAGCCTGTAACACATACATACACCTACTCAATATACAAGTTCTATAACCCTAGAAATTAGGAGTAGGAAATCTCCTGAACCAATCCGCATGGGGCACATGGGTGGTTCTGATCACGATTTGATCAGCACTAGTTATTTCTTTTTTTTATGTGGCCTTCTTATAATTTTCATGTGTAACTTTGGATGTTACCTATATGTAACTAGAGAGAGTAAATATTAACACCCTCCCTTACTTTCAATACACCCTCCCAATTCCAACTTTTTTCTTAAAAAAAGATTGGGAGTCCCTACTATTGTTTAAACTATGACATAAATGGCTACTATTCCCATATGTTCAAGTACAAGTCATTTTGCTTCACATCTACAAAGACTTTGCAATCTCATTTGTTCTTTAAAAACTGAAATTTTATTCGGCCTAGTGATTTTGTTAAAATATTTGCAATTTGATCACTTATGATCACATAGTAAAACCATGTACATCATTTTTGTCCTTGTTTTGGTAAAGGATTTTGTAATCATGGGTACCCTTTAGATACCCAAGAATGTGATGAGCCCCTTCCATGCGTGTTTTTTTGGGCCGGTTCATGTATCATGTATCTGTTAAGTGTCCCCACCACATAGGTGAGATCAAGACAACTATTGGTGAGGTAAATCAACTTGTTGATAATTCAACGATATAAAGTCAAATCAGCATCTTCATCTTGTTTGTCCTTGCCAAGCTCGCCATTCTCCAGAAGGGGCATGGGCATTCAGTTACATCTTGTCATCTGAAATTCATCAAGAATGTTTGTGACATAGGCACATTGGCACATAAAAATGCTTATATGCAAAAATAGAAACTCCACTCCTACGAAAAAAAATTGAGATGTCCAAGTTCGATCATTTCAAATTGAGAAAATAGCTGATTTTTCAATTAATGAATTTTCTCAATGTGGTTGGTTTACAATAATTATAAGATTATCCACATACAATAAACTCTCTCTAAACTAATATCCTTGGGACCGGCCAGAAGATATTAGTTTATGGAGGATATTTGTTTACACAAATTATATGGGGGGTAACAAAAATCATTCCGGAACCTGCCAGAGCAGCATGGAAGGTCATGGAGGTTAGTAGAAGGTCATGGATCATTGGGGAAGGTAACGGAACCTTGTGGAG